>BS_KBA_SWE02_21mDRAFT_10000001_pt1 | contig 172656 bp, 161 predicted proteins | sample BalSeasSWE02_21m_FD_9196 | JGI IMG/M metagenome (IMG submission 9196)
GATTTTCTTAAACGCAAACATCAATTATAGAAATTTGAAAAGTGAAAATTTTGCTGAACTAAAGGATCTTTTAGGGGGCAATGGTTATTTGGACATTGATAGTTTTGGACCCGGCGGAGTTGAATCTAATAGTGATATTCAAAATTTGAATCGTGTCGTTCAAAAAGGCGAACGCTATAAATATAATTATGACTTAACCGCCAGTGTTATTTCCGGCTTTGCACAGGCTAGAATAATGACAAATAGAATTGATTTTTACATCGGACTATCTGCCGCAAACTCGAATTACAAAAGAGTTGGGCTATACCAAAATGGATATTTTCCTGAAATAGGTAGATCCTTAGGTGAAGGGGAGCCACTAAATTTTATGAATTTTGGGTGTAAGGCAGGAGCGACTTATAAATTTACTGGGCGTCATTTAATGGATTTGAATGTAGGTTATTTTACTAAGGCACCAACATTGCAAAGTTCATTTGCCAATGTTAGACAAAACAATGATATAGTTTTTGGAATAAAAAATGAAGGAATTATATCGGCCGATGTCGGATATATCTTCCGAACTCCTATTCTTAAGTCTCGCTTTACCGGATATTATTCAAGTATTAAAAATCAAACTGATGTCGGAGTTTTTTTTACTGAAAACGCACTGGGAAATGAAGAAACAAGTGCCTTCGTGAATGAAATTGTAACCGATATTGAAAAGGTCAGTATTGGGGTCGAAATTGGAGTCGAAGCTCAGGTTTTGCCAACATTCAAATTAAAAGCAGCCATTTCAGAGGGCCATAATATGTATACTCGTAATCCGAATCTTTATTTGGCTGGGGATGATTTTGGAATGGAAGGGAATGATATCTCTACCCAAGGAATTCGTTCAGTAATATTAAAAGATTATCACGTTGCGTCAGGTCCAGAAAGAGCAATTCAACTTGGTTTTGAATACAGTGACCCAAGCTTTTGGTGGTTTGGAGCAACTGTAAACTATTTTGCAAATTCTTACATAGATGTAAGTAATCTGAGGAGAACTAGCGATTTTTTTACAGATATAGATGGACTACCATTCAATGATTACAATGAAGATATTGCTAGACAATTATTACGTCAAGAAAAATTTGATGATTACTTTCTCGTGAATGTGGTAGGGGGAAAATCTTGGGCAATTAAAAACTATAGGGTAGGATTTTTCGCTACTGTAAATAATATATTGAATCAAAATTTTGTCGCTGGTGGGTTCGAGGACTCGCGTAGAGCGAGCTATAGGCAACAGGTAGAAGAACAATCGCGGGATACACCATTGTTTGGTAATCGCTATTTCTTCGGGAATGGAACTACCTACTATACCAGTGTTTATATACGATTTTAACAAACATAAATTTATTTCATCAAATGAAAACAACTTGGTTTTATTTAAAATTTGTCTTTTTATTCATTATTATGATTAACGAATCTTGTGTTAATGATGATGAATATGACGTCCCTAGCATTGAAGTGGAACCGGCAAACATCGATTTAAATGATGTGATTACCATCAATTCACTAGCTAGCGAATTTGAACAGGCACTATTGGCGGAGGCGGACGATTTAGGAATTAGTCCTACAGATGAACTAGCGATTCATGAATTAAGACAAATTTTCAAACTTAGTTTTGAAGATAATCTTCGTTATGTTGAAGGTTTTGTCATTTCAAATGATGCCTATGGAAACTTTTTTGAAGAATTACTAATTCAAGATAGTGCTGAAGCACCAACAAGAGGGATAAAAATATTAATAGACTCGAATCCTCTGTACATCACTTATCAATTCGGAAGAAAGATATTTGTTAGAATAGAAGGGCTAACAGCGGGTTATGATAGCGGTGTTTTTAGCTTAGGTCTACGAAGTGGAAATACCCTCGAAAAAATTGGAGAATCTCAACGATCTACTTACTTAATTAGAGATAGTCTTGTTGCAACTATAACCCCATTGCCCTTGAAGATTTCGGAATTTACAATTTCAAAAACTAATTTATACATAAGTTTGTCCGATCTTCAATTTAATCGATATGATGTATTAGGGGATAATCGCAAAACTTTTGCCGCTGAACCTAATGATGAATTTGATGGGGAGCGAACATTAGAAGACTGTGTAAATGAAACTACGACAGTTTTTAGCACAAGTACTTTTGCAGATTTTAAGGCAATGTTATTGCCGGAGGGGTCGGGTTTATTAAATGGTATTTTAACCTTAAACTTTTTTGGGGATACATTTAATATTGTGGTTAATGACCCTTCCGACATTTTCTTCAATAGTGTTGAACGTTGTGATCCTGTTGAAATTAACTGTGGGATTATTGATACTACTGGATCTAATCTACTTTTTAGTGAATTTTTTGAATCTCAAACTTTAGGACAACCAATTTCAGGAAATGGATGGACTAATTACGTAGAACAAGGGACGGAAACATGGGAGTCTTTTTTTAGTGAAACAAGTAGTGTTTCTTTAGGGATTTCGGCCCGCATGTCGGCTCATAACTCCGGCAATAGTAGCTCAATTGGATGGTTAATAACACCACAAATTGACTTTGATTTTCAAGATGGGGAGTCTTTGAAATTTAAAACATCGAATAGTTTTGCCGATGGCAGTAGATTAGAATTGTTATTTTCTCACGATTGGGATGGGACAATCGAAAATGTAATAAATTCTAGATGGGATATACTTTCGACCGCTTATATTGTTCAAGACAATGATAATTTTGCAGCTTGGTTTTCTTCGGGAAATGTCGATTTGGATTGTATTCAAGGTACCGGTTATATCGCATGGAAATATGTTGGAAGTGGCGACCCGAATTTTGATGGAACCTATGAACTAGATGAAATCGAAATTGAATCCAATTGAATTTTATTGTTGGTTAAGCTAACGTTTAGTAAATGAAAAGTTGGCTATTGGAAAAAGTGCACTAACAAGTAAAATAAAAGGTGAAGTGGGGTAAAACCCTTTAATTCAATACAATCCAGCGTGTTTTTTATATCACGTCGCAACACGTTTATATATTTCGCTATATTTCGAAATGTTCTTTGAGAAAATCAACTTGAGCTTTACTTGCTTGGTCAAACAATGGACTTGGATAGTGAATTATTCCGAAGTGCCCACCATCCACTTCTAATAACTTTTTCGGTTGAGGAGCAATTTCAAAAGCTTGTCGTACTACATCCGAATTAGCACCTTCCATTTCATCATCATTAGCCAAAATTATAAGAAGAGCAGCCTTGATATGTGGAATACATAATACTGAATTAAATTTGGTTGGAACATTTGGTTCTACATGTGTTACCCTATTTTTCCATTTGGTATTATATCTACCTCCATATTCTATAAACCATCGATATGCAGTCAATGGAGATAGCATTGACCGAGTAGTTTCTTGATCAAAAGAAACAACGGGCATTGGACCTGCGGTCGTTTCGGGAGTCCCCAGTACATCTCCATTAAGGAAAGTTTCACGTATAGAAGTAAATAAGCTGCCATCAATATCAACTGGAGGAAGTTCTGCTCCAAAAGCAGGAACCTGGGCAACAATTGCCTTTACCCTATGGTCTATTGCTGCCACAACTATAACTTCACCTGCACTCATGCTATCTCCCCAAAGTCCAATTTTAGAATTGTCTATTTCTAATAGAGTATTTACATAGTCTATTGCGTCACGATAACCGCGTGCCTGTATCCATTTATTAGTCTGTTGTCTGGGTTCACCATCACTAATTCCAAATCCATGATGGTCGTACAGAAGTACTGCGAAACCGGCTTTATTTATCACTTCAGCATAACGGTCTGCCGTCATTCCCTCAATGGTAGCAGAATAACCGTGAGCCATAATTATGATAGGTGGTTTTTTAGTAGTATCACAACTATAAAGTCTACCTCTTAATGTGGCTTTTTCCGATAAAAATTCTACAATCTTGTACATTCCGATTCTGGTTTTTAAAATGTGCTACAATAGTTTATATCAATGTATTATACAGCAATATACCCATAAAAAATAGTGGATATAGTTTAAACCGAATTTTATAGTAATCAAAAACCCCTCATTATTGATAATGAAGGGTTTTTTTGGTTGGTCAAGCTAAATGAATATCATTAGCGCTTAACTATAATAAACTCCGATCTTCTGTTTTTTTGATGTTGCTCATCACTGCATTCATTTCCGCAATTATTGACAGGTTTGGTTTGTCCGAACCCTTCTCCGCTTATTCTACTTCCATCAATTCCTTTGGAAATCACATATTGTACAGTAGATTGTGCGCGTCTTTCAGAAAGACTTTGGTTGTATTCAACTTTTCCTCTACTATCGGTATGACTCTCCACTTTAATGATCATCTCTGGATATTTTTTCATAAGAGCGACTAGTTTATCTAGTTCAAATGCTGCTTGAGATTTTATATTGTGTTTGTCGTAGTCAAATAATATTGGGTCTAAAACTACTTTGTCATCTACAATAATTTCTTCTAGAGGTCGCAAAGCCAATAAAGAATTTACTCTGCCAATGCTTAAGGCATCAACATTAACGGCATCACTTTCGAAACTCTGTGCTACTCCTTGGACAATATGTTTTTTGTCACACTCAGCTACAAAGGATGCCTTTCCATTAGCATCAGTAGTTTTGGTACTAAGTTTGTTCTCTGCGGTATCATATAATTCTACGCGAGCTCCTGAAATCGGATTTTTGGTAGTCACATCAACAACCATAACATCGATTGTCACGGTACAAGGAACTTCAATTGCGGTCATCATATAAATGTCGTCACTTCCTTTTCCGCCAGATCTATTTGAAGATAAATAGCCCATTTTAGTGTTCGGATCGTAGATGAAAGCGAAATCATCATCTGAGCTATTAGCACCATTGCCTAGATTTATGGGATTTTCGAATCCATTTCCACTAGCTTCTGCATAGAAACCATCTAGTCCTCCTAATCCCTGATGACCGTTACTTGAGAAATAGAGTGTCCCAGTTGAATCTATATAAGGGAATACTTCCTTTCCTTCGGTATTAATATTGTCTCCTAATCTTTGAGGAGTTCCAAACACCCCTGCTTTGTCTATAGAAACTTTATAAATATCTGAATCTCCTTTACCACCAGGCATGTCACTAACAAAGTAAAGCGTACTGCCATCTGGGCTCAATGCCGGATGTCCTGAAGAGTATTCACTATTATTAAATGGAACCGAAAAGACTCCTTTCCATTCTCCATCAATCTTCTCAGAATAGTAAATATTGATTTGGTTTATTCCTTCTTCATTCTTTTTGAATTTTCCGTTAAAATAGTCATTGCGATCAAAATATAATCGTTTCCCATCAGCTGTAATAGCAACATTCCCTTCGTGATATTTTGTGTTTACATCACCTTTAAGAAGATCAGCATTTTTTACTGTACCGCCTATTAGACTTGCCTTATATACATCCAAGTATGGTTCCTCATTCCAGCCATATTTTTTTCTGGCCTTATTTCTTGCAGAAGAAAAATAAAAATCTTTATCCTGGACAATTCCGCCAAAATCCGAATATTCAGAATTTATATCCGAAAGGTTCTTGGCTTCAAATCTTGCAATCTCTTCCATGATTTGAGGCACATAGTTAGGGTTTTTCATAAACTCTATAGCGCGAGAATCAGTAGGTTTCATTTCTGAAAAATTTTGCATCCAGGTATTATAATCACTTATTTTGCCATTTGCTTTTAAAGATTGCGCATAATTATAAACAGTTTCAGAATCTACTTTTTTATCCTTTACAACTCGTTTGTAATAAGGCTCCGCTTTTTTGGTGTCATTTATAAAATAGTAACAATCCGCAAGACGACCAAAAACGTATCTGCTACCTTCACCGTTTTTCAATAATTTTTGATAGGCATTTGCAGCATCTGTATAAGCTAAGCGATCATATAACTGATCGGCTTTTTTAGTTTTGCTATTTTGGGCGGTAGCAACAGTTGTGCTTACCAATATGATTAAAAGAAGTGTGTATATTTTCTTCATTGTGAATGAAATTGAATTTATTAATTAGAAATATCTTGGAGAACGCATAGTGCGTTTCTTAAAGAATAAGTCGAAGGTTAGAACCACCTCATGTGATGAAGAAGCTACTGTTTTAATTTCAGATGTTACACTATCATAAGCATATCCAACTCGAATAGTTGGCGTTACTTGAAATCCTACTAAACCACTGAACGAGTCATCCAATCGATAAGAAGCTCCCAATTCAAATCTCTCATAAAATAAAGCATTCAAATTTACATCAAAAGAAATTGGAGCGCTAAATGCCGACTTAACCATTGTCGAAGGCTTTAATTTAATGTTCTCAGAAACTTGGAATACATACCCTGCTGTGGCAAAGAAATGGTTCGTCTCGGAACCTATCTGAGTTCCATTTTCGTCAAGGTGGACAGAAGTTAATAAGTTTGGAACTGATAATCCTAAATAAAATTTATCTCCGTATAAAAAAGCTCCGGCTCCAGCATTAGGGTAAGTGTTATTTATATTCTCTGTGAAAAACGGATCGCTTGGGTCTTGTAATTCTAAATCTGCAAGTCCAACTTCATGAAAGGTTAGTCCTGCTTTTAGCCCTAACGCTAATTTGGTAGAAGTACCTAATTGCAACGTATATGAGAAATCGGCAAATACGTTAGTTTCATTAATAGGTCCTAATTCATCTTTAATAGCAGAGAATCCTAATCCAATTTTTTCGCTAATTGGAGAATGGGCTGAAAAGGTAAAAGTGACGGGTGCTCCATCTAGACCAGACCATTGATCTCTATATAATGCAGTGATAGAAAGACTCTCTTTCGAACCAGCGTAGGCGGGATTCACCACATTCATGTTATACATATATTGAGTATACTGTGGGTCTTGTTGTGCATTTATATCTTGAATTAATATAATTCCGAGAAAAAATGCTATGATATATATTTTTTTCATTTCTATTTTTTTGGAGGTTGAAAAGGTTTTGATAATCATTTGTTATTTTTCTCTGTTAATATAAATCCATCCAGACGCTTGCTGTCCGTATACTGGATCGTTTCCTAATAGATTAATTACATAGTAATATGTTCCTGTTGGCAATTCATTTCCATCTTTAGATTGCCCACCCCATTCATTCACATAATTACTCATTTCGAAGACTAAAGTCCCATATCTATTGAAGATTTGGAGATTGCCAATTCCAACTCTATCGTGTAAAAAGCTTAAATCTAAGAAATCATTATATCCATCGTTATTCGGTGTTAATCCTTGGGATATAACACAGTTTTCAACATCATAAAGACTTATGTCAACAGAATCAGTGCCAGTACATTCTCCTAGTGAAATAACTACTGAATAGGTCTGTGTGCCCATTGCGTCAGAAGGAATCACAATTTCAAGAATATTACCGGTTTCATTAGGTATAGAATCACCATTTAAAAACCATTCAAAAGAAGCACCCTCTTCAGAAGTTGAAGCCGAAAGGGTTTGGGATTCGTTTCTACATGAAGTGAAATCTTCCCCTAAAGTTACTGCTAAATCACTTCTTTGGATAATGGTAATCGAATCAGAATTTGAACATCCCCCAACAGTAACAACAACGCTAAATGTTCCGTATCCATATGGATTAACAGTAAGTGTTGCAGTTGTTTCAGAAGAAAGAACAATGCCATTTTGACTCCATTCAAATGAAGCTAAAGAAGGCTCATAATTTGAAGGTGTTGCATCTAGAATCTCCGCTTGATCAAGACAAGTTTCACGATTTTCACCTAAGTCAAATTCAATATCATTTGAAGGGCTAATTATAATTGAGTCAGTATTTGAACATCCCCCAACAGTAACGACAACGCTAAACGTTCCATATCCATATTGATTTACAGTTAGTGTTTCACTTGTTTCTGAAACAAGAATACTACCGTTTAGACTCCACTCATATGAGGCTAAAGTCGGGTCATAATTTGAAGGTGTTGCATTTAGAATCACATTTTGATCAAAGCAGGTTTCAATATTTTCGCCTAAGTTAAATTCAATGTCATTTGAAGGGCTAATTATAATTGAGTCAGTATTTGAACATCCCCCAACAGTAACAACGACGCTAAACGTTCCATATCCATATTGATTTACAGTTAATGTTTCACTTGTTTCTGAAACAAGAATACTACCATTTAGACTCCACTCATAGGAAGCTAAAGCAGGGTCATAATTTGAAGGTGTTGCATTTAGAATCACATCTAGAGCAAGACAAGTTTCAAAATTTTCACCTAAGTCAAATTCGATGTCATTTGAAGGGCCAATTGTAATTGAGGCGGTACTTGAACAATTTCCGAAAGAAACAACAACTTCAAATGTGCCATATCCATATTGAGCTGCATTAATGGTTGGATTAGTTTCTCCCGAAAGTACAGTCCCATTGAGAGTCCATATATAGGTTACTAATAATGGGTCATAATTGGAAGGAGAACCATCGAGAATTACTTCACTTGCATAACAAGTGTTGAAATCATCTCCAAGAGTAATAATTGGGTTTTCTGAAAAAGAAATTTCAATACTATCGGTCGATGTACAAAGGCTATTTGTAGTTATTTCCAAACTATAAATTCCAGAGTTTGAAACGAAAATGGTTGGTGTTATTTCTCCTCCTGGACTCCACAAATAGGTTATATCTGTAATATCTCCTGTCAAAGTAGGGATGATTTCAAAAACATCTCCTTCACAAATAGATTGATCAGGACCCAAATCTAATCCGGCAGGATCAAAAACAATTATATCTACAGTAAACGTTTCTTCTCCACATAGAGGAGGATAGGTTACAACTACTGTATAGACACCACCAGAAGTTGGGGTAAAAATAGCAGCTGTAGATACTGTATTTCCTGATGAATCCGTCCAAAGATAGGATACCAAAGTTAGATCAATTCCTGGATTTGTGGGTGTTGCGTCTAAATCAGGAAAAACACTTGTAGAACATAATTCGATAGAGTTTGACAGTCCAGTAGTGAGCACAATACTGCCAGATATAACTAAGTCAAATTCTACAATACTAAAACAACTTGGTTCAAGTGCCTTTTCAATACGCACATAAATGGTTTGTGGGTTACTAGTGTTTTGGTAGGCATTTGGAGTGGCTATTGCATTTAAATTTAACTCAGCATCTCCCTGGTTTAAATGATAAGTAATATTAAAATCTAATGGATCTTGACCGTCTAGAATTATAGGATTTTGAACTTCAAGATCAAATGTAGCTTCATCATTACCTGTTTGATCACAAGCGTCTAAGTCTGGAGGAGTTACCACAACTGGCGCATTTCCTTCCTTTGTTAGAGTAATATCATCTATTGCCAGGTCATTTCCGCAACCTCCAATAGAGTTATTTATTAAAACTAATTGGATGTCTACATTAGAACCAGTATTAAATGCGATAGAGAATTGATGCCAGTTTGGATTTGCTTCATTTATAATATCTCCTGTATTTGTTTCAGTTATTAGAACACCATTTGGATCTTCTATCCGGAATCTTACGTTAGCTGGAATTCCAGAACCTGGACAAATAGCTGTATCGGTGTCATAAACAGTGGTAATCCATGCATTAAACGAAAAATCTGAATCGGGAGACAAAGTTATTGTTCTTCTATAAAACTCACCAGGAGCAAAAGCCGCATTCACAAATAACATTCTACCATCAACATCTCCTTCTGTATGATCTTCCATATCTACATGCCATCCTGTATTTAATCCAGTAGAGATGTTTGAAATGGAGTACTCCCCATCATCAACTTGCGTAAACTGATTGCATACATAAGTGGTCGTTGCAACATTGGGGTCTATACAAACTCTACCTGTTCCTACTCCGAAGTTCTCTTCAAAATCAATTGATGTACAGATGGGATCATTACAAGGAAACCCTAACAATGTTATGAGAGCCTCACTTTCTACAGCGGCGTCGCATTGCGTACCATCAACTATAACCTTATAGAGTGCGGTTTCAGTAACATTTAGCGTAGATGAATTTTGTCCCGCAATTAAGACATTATCTTTGTACCATTCGTATGTTTCAACTGGCCCTGTTATCGTAGTGGTTAGTGTAACACTATTAACGCCGCAATAAGTTTGATCACCACCGTCAATATCAACGCCACAGTTAAATACAATATTACAATCGGTAGAACCAGTACCGCCTGTTTGAATAAGTTTAATAAATCCGGGAGACTGATTATAGTTCGTAATTAGTAAAACGTAAATTTCACCAGTAAGGCCGTTAGCAATACTAAAATTTTCAATAGGTGCTGTAGAATAACTACAACCAATTTCATTAAACGATTGAAGTTGACTATAGTCACATAAATCATCTCCTTGTGCAAATGGTCCCCAAGCGATAAAATCTACGTCTAGACCAGTGCCTATTGGATTTCCGTTAACGTCGAACTGTGTGTTTTGTACGATTTCAAAATCTAAACTACCAGGCAGGTCAATTTGTAGGTAAAACCAAGCAGGATATGGTTGTGTTGATAAACAATCATAATCTGGGCCAGGCTCGGCAGCAGTTGTACAATTTGGATCTTGATTATTACAATTCGGAAAAATTAATCCCTCCGCACCTGCACAAAACGGCTCGATAGTTGAACAAGTGCCACCCTGAGCAAATAAAGATGTAGACGTTAAAAACAAAAAAAGAAGAATAATTATGTGTTTGAATGTGCTTTCTGTATAATATGTTTTAAGATTTGAAAACCAGTCTTGAACATATTGGAGTAATATTTTTATCATGAGGTTAGAATTGGTGGTTGAATGCGTCTATAAAGAATAGTTCATTAAAAATGAGTTGTTAAATTTAACTTAATTTTATATTAAAACAAGTAAATCTTCATGAGATGTTAATTATGGGTTTAATTTTTTGAAGAAATTGAAAAAATTCCATATACAGGGAAATGATCGCTAACCCCACCAATGTATTTGTTTCCAACAAATGTTCTAAAAGGATTTCCTTTATTTTTTCCATTAAGCACGCTTAAAGATTTGGCATTGAAAATTTTTGCTTCTTCAAATCGAAAGGTATTTTCGTGTTGTTGTAAAAAATTATTTGAAAGAATAATCTGGTCAAACAAATTCCAACCTCCTTTATAGTTTATCGTTCCACTATATTGAGTATGTAATAATTCCATAGGGTTATAGAGATTAGTGCCAATTAATTTTTTCACGCTTTTACTGTGCGGGTCATCATTAAAATCGCCCATTACAATTATTTTTGATTTTTGATTATTATTGACAATTTTTGAAATAATATCTATATTTTTTTCAGCGGCTACAATTCTATTGCCTTCAGTTTCTTCTGTTCCAGATCGACGAGAGGGCCAATGATTTACCAAAATATGTATTTCCTCTTCTTCTATTGTTCCGTGCACATATAATATGTCCCGAGTAAAATCTCTTACTCCAAATTCATTACTGATAAATAACGTAATGGCTTCTTTTTTTATCACTTTAAAAAATTCTTTACGATAAAGTAAGGCCGTATCGATACCTCTCTCATCTGGCGAGTCGAAATGCACAAAGTCATAACCTTTATCTTTCATAAATTTTGAATTTATTAATTGCTTAAGAACAAAGCAATTTTCGACTTCAGCTAAGCCTACTAGAACGGGTGGTTGTGTAGTATCATTATAACCAATTTGAGGAATAACTCGGCCTAAATCTTTTACCTTTTTATTGAAACGATCAGTATTCCATGTTTTATCGGAATTTGGGGTAAAATCATCGTCAAGTTTATTTGGGTCATCTTTTGGATCAAATAAGTTTTCTAAATTATAAAAGGCTATCGAATAATTGCTTACTTTTTTGTCTTGGGGAATAAACATCTATAGTTTGTTAATTGCAACCAAAATACAAAAAATCTCTTGCAAAGTGTTTTGTACATTTGTAGAATAATTTTACTTATGCTTGAAGAAATTAATATTGCTTACGAAAGGATAGTTCTTGTTGGAATTGTTACGCAAGGTCAAAGCGAGGAAAAGTCTAAGGAATATTTGGATGAACTTGAATTTTTAGCTTTTACGGCTGGCGGAGAAGTTTTAAAGCGGTTTGTTCAAAAAATGGAAGCGCCTAATCCTAAAACTTTTATTGGTACAGGAAAAATGGAGGAACTTCGTGAGTTCGTAGAGGCAAATGAAATCGATGTTGTTATATTTGACGATGAACTTTCCGCGGGTCAGCAAAAGAATATTCTAAAAATCTTAGATTGTAAGATTATTGATCGCACCAATTTAATACTTGATATTTTTGCACAAAGAGCTCAAACAAGCTATGCCCGTACTCAAGTTGAATTGGCTCAATATAAATATTTGTTGCCGCGCCTTTCAGGAATGTGGACTCACCTTGAAAGACAAAGGGGAGGTATTGGAATGAGGGGTCCTGGAGAAACGGAAATTGAGACAGATCGTCGTATTGTTAGAGATCGAATTACACTACTTCAGCAAAAGCTTTCCAAAATTGACCGGCAAATGGAAGTACAGCGTGGAAATCGAGGCGCTTTAGTACGTGTTGCATTGGTTGGTTACACTAATGTGGGAAAATCGACACTAATGAATGTAATAAGTAAGAGTGAAGTATTTGCCGAAAACAAACTCTTTGCAACTCTGGATACAACGGTGCGGAAGGTTGTTATTGGAAATCTACCATTTTTGTTAACAGACACAGTTGGATTTATTAGGAAATTACCAACTCAGCTTGTAGAATCTTTCAAAGGTACTTTAGATGAAGTTCGTGAAGCAGATTTGCTTTTGCATATTGTAGATATTTCACACGATTCGTTTGAGGATCATATTGCTTCAGTAAATAAAACATTAGGTGAAATAGGTTGTGCAAATAAACCAACCCTAATGGTTTTTAATAAAATTGATGCATTTGAGCCGGAAACTATTGACGATGATGATTTAATGACTGAAAAAACGGAGGTTCACTATACGTTAGATGATTGGAAAAGGACTTGGATGAGCAGAGTAAATGGAGATGCCGTTTTCATTTCTGCGTTGAATAAAGTGAATTTGGAAGAATTTAAAAAAGTTGTTTACAATAAAGTAAAGGAGATTCATATCGCTCGATTTCCGTATAATAATTTTTTATTTACTGAGTATACTGAAGAGATATAGTAAAAAGCTGCTTCCATTCATTTGGAAGCGGCTTTTTTAGAAAGTAATTCAGGGGTCTAGAATTTATGTGTTAGACCAATTCCTAAAGCTTCTCTTATCTGGAATCCTTGAACTGCGTTGTCATCATAAATGGCTTGGAATGCAATGTTTGCAGTAATCCAATTATTTACTGTCATTACCAAATTTGCCATATAATCGATATCTACATTTTGTGGATCTTCAAGGTAGTTAGAGTATAAGTTTAAGATGTTTTCAAAGCTAATATTTTCCATTAAGTTAAATTTAGCATAAGCACCAATAGAAGCTCCAAACTCATAACGAATGGTCTTATTGGCTTCTACACCAAAATATCCACCTGCCATATTAAAAGCATCAATGTCTGACTGTATTGTGCCAACATTTGTAAATTCGTCATGTACAATTATTAATTTGGAAGTGGCTGGGGCAATGTTAACTTTTAAATTATCACTCTTTTTCCAGAGAAGTCCTGGTCCTGCCTGAATGTATGCAGGAGAAAAGAAATGTGTTGTTTTTACTTGAGTCGTTTCAAATAACTGAGTGCCATTAATTATAATTGGGGCACCAGTTCCATCCAAAACCGCAACCTCTGAGTCCTCATAGCCAGAATCCATTTGTGTTTTGAAATTTAAAAAGAATGAATAATACCAATTACTTTCATTAATTTTTTTACCTATTAATGAATTTATCTCAAAACGATCATTCGTTTTTCTTTTAAAATCATCGTCTTTTAATTTTGTAAGACCATAATCAACTAACAGTTTGTTATCCCAAGATATCTTCCCCTTTTTATAATTCATATCGTAAGAAAGACCAAAATTTCCTGCAATATTAGACACTCCACCACCAGTCCATTCATGATTAAAAGCGGCTTGATTAAATAATAAGGAGACGTTTCCTCCTTTTGTCCAGCCTTCTATTGGAGCTTCAGGCTCTTGAGTATCTTGTGCGAAAATTAACATTGGAGTTATAAGAAGAAATGCTATAAGTAAAGTTTTTTTCATTTTTTTTGTTTTATATATTTTAACAAAAATAAACAAATTAATATTTCATTAAAATTTTTTACTGTTATTTGAAACTATAAAAATTAAGTTTGTTAATTATCAGAGGATAAATAGAGAAATGATTAACCATTATACTTCTTTGGATTAGACGCCTATTTTCTTTTAAATAATGGAACAGATGAACAAGCCTCACCATACATAATACTTTTGGCGACGGGTTGAAGTTTTTGAGCCATAAGTACAAACGCATTTTGTGGGATTGGTTTGTTAGCGCAACCCTTTATTATTATCGCTTTGTCTTTATATGCTTCAAAATTGAGTTGCTGGATGATTTCAGAAAAAAGAATACTTTCTAGCGCTTCAGAAGAGCCAACAACAGTCTTCTTTGCATAAGGAGCTAGTTCCAATGAAATAAGGAGATACGCCCATCCTGGGACAATTGCCTCTGTAGTACAGGAAAGTGCAACATAACAGTCTTTATATTGCTGCCAAGAATGAGCTTTCATGTGTTCCCTGAAATCTTTTTCTCGTAAAATAACACCTTCAAAAAGCCATTGTGTAATATCCAAATTAACTCGTTGACCTTTAGGATAAAAATCTTCTAGATCAATGGTGATAAGTTTGCTATTTGCAACTCTATTTACAATTTCGTTTTTCATTATAACATTCCTAATTCAAGCTTTGCTTCTTCACTCATTAGGTCTTGAGTCCAAGGGGGATCGAAAGTAATTTCTACCTCAGCACCTTTTACTGATTTGATGGATTTTACTTTATCCTCAACTTCCATTGGAAGTGACTCGGCTACAGGACAATTGGGAGTAGTTAATGTCATTAGGATTTTCACTTCATACTCTTGATTTACAAATACATCGTAAATTAATCCTAGTTCATATATGTCTACTGGAATTTCTGGATCATAAATAGTCTTTAGTACTTTTACTATTTTCTCACCTAATTCAGCCGTATCTATTTCTTTTGTTATCATACTTTTAATTTTTACAATTGAGTTTGAAAAGCAACAGCATACAATTTAAGTTGCTTAATCATTGAAACAAGTCCGTTCGCTCGGGTTGGAGAAAGATGTTCCTTTAATCCAATTTCGTCTAGAAAGTCAGTATTTGCATTGATAATATCTACAGGTTTTTGATTTGAAAATACTCTGATTAAAATGGCAATTATTCCTTTAGTAATTATTGCATCACTATCTGCTGTAAAAATTATTTTATTTTCAATTAATTCTGCGTTTAACCATACTTTAGATTGGCACCCTTTAATTAAGCGATCTTCACATTTTAGCTCTTGATTAATAATAGGCAACGATTTTCCTAAATCTATCATGTATTCATACCGCTGCATCCAGTCGTCGAACATGGCAAACTCTTGAATTAGTTCAACTTGTATCTCTTCAATAGTCATGTTTAATTTGTATATGTTGATTCTAAGATAGCTATTAGGATTTCACTATTATCTATTTTAGAGTAAAGGGTTAATATCTTATTTTGCAATGAATAAGTGCCAGTTTCTTTTAAGACACTAAGTAATATTTTCTCAGACATCATTAGAGCTTCATCACAATAATTTTCTGAAATCACAATCTCATTGAAAAGAACTCCATTTAAATCTAATGAATAGTTTCCAAAAAAAGAATTACATCCGGTATTCCCACTAAATGAATTATCGATAGAGGAAAAATTTAGGGTTAATCCATCTGATTTTTGTAATCTTTTACCAAACTTAGTTATGATATAATTCCCGGAAATTTCTATTGGGTTTTTAACAATAGTTGTCTTTTTGGTTTCGCCACAACTAACCGACATTATAATAAATATTAGAAAGTAAAAGGCTGTAAAAGGTTTCATAATGTTATTTTAGGACAGCATTGACTGCGCTTTTCTAACTGCGTGAACTAGGGCATCAATTTCTTCTATCGTATTATAAAATGCAAAAGAAGCTCGCACTGTTCCAGGAATCTTATAAAAATCCATTATAGGTTGTGCACAATGATGACCAGTACGAACCGCTATTCCCAATTTATCTACTATAGTTCCAATGTCGTAGGGATGAATTCCCTCAATATTAAAGGAAATAACAGAAGTTTTGTCACGGCCTGTGCCATATATTTTTAACCCGTCTATTTCGAGTAATTTTTGAGTTGCATAACTCAAAAGTTCTTTTTCGTAAGCTTCAATTGCCTTAAAATTAATATTGTTAAGATAATCAACTGCTACTCCAAATGCAATTCCGCCAGAAATATTGGGCGTGCCAGCCTCAAATTTATGGGGTAGATCTGCATAGGTCGTTTTTTCGAATGTCACCTCTTTAATCATTTCTCCTCCGCCTTGATAAGGAGGTAAACGCACTCCCCATTCTTCTTTTATGTATAGCATACCAACTCCTGTAGGACCACACATTTTATGAGCCGAGGTCACATAAAAATCTACATTTAGATCGTGGAGATCTGGTTTAATATGTGAACAAGCTTGCGCTCCATCTATTAATACCGCTGCCCCATTCAAGTGAGCTTTTTCAATAATACTCTTAATTGGATTTATAGTTCCTAGAGCATTTGACACATGATTTACAAAAACGAGTTTGGTTTTTTCTGAAAGTAATTTTTCATATTCCGAAAGAATTAAAACCCCATCTTCATTCATAGGGATTATTTTCAGAATGGCACTGGTACGTTCACAAAGCATCTGCCAAGGAACGATATTGGAATGATGTTCCATCGCAGAAACAATAATTTCATCNCCCGCTTCTAATATTTCTGAAAAACCGCTTGCTACAAGGTTTATACCATGTGTTGTCCCTGCGGTGAAAATAACCTCACAGGATTTTTTAATGTTAAAGTGCTTCTGAATTTTTTGTCGAGCTAATTCGTAAGCTTCAGTTGCTTCTTGCGAAAGGCTGTGAACCCCTCTATGAATATTTGCGTTGTAATTGCTGTAATAATCTACAATAGCATCTATTACGATTTGTGGTTTTTGTGAGGTTGCCGCGTTGTCTAGGTATACCAAAGGATATCCGTTCACCTGACGTTTAAGGATAGGAAAGTCATTTCGTATTTTTTGAACATCGAATGCCATTAACTATTTTTAGAAAGATCAATTAATATTATACCTCGAAGCCTAAATTAACGCCTATTTTCTTGGCAATTAATTTATTTATGCGCGCTTTCAACTCTGGAATTTGAACACTTTCTAAAACCGTATTTGCAAAAGCATACATCAATAAAGCCCTAGCTTCTTTTTTTGCAATTCCACGAGAGCGAAGATAAAATAAGGCGTCCTCATCAAATTGCCCAATAGTACAACCGTGCGAACATTTTACATCGTCAGCAAAAATTTCTAATTGTGGTTTTGCGTTTATAGTGGCCTTATCATCAATTAAGATATTATTATTTTGTTGAAAGGCATCCGTTTTTTGTGCATCTTTCTCAACAATTATTTTACCGTTAAATACCCCTATTGAAGCATCTCCAAAAATACCCTTATAATTTTGATGACTTTCACAATTTGGTGCAATATGATGAACCAAAGTATTATGGTCTACATGCTGTTTTCCTTCAAGAATAGTTATACCTTTTAAAGTAGAATCACAATGTTCTCCATTTTGATAAAAATTAAGATTGTTTCTCGTTAAATTTCCCCCAAACGAAAAAGTATGCATATTGCAATTGCTATTGTCTTCTTGTGAAATGTATGTATTGTCTATTAAAGAAGCAGACGGACCATCGTTTTGTATTTTATAATAATCGACGAAGGAACGTTTTTCTGCAAAAATCTCCGTCACAGAATTTGTGAATACCGCATTTGTAGAAAGGCTTTGATGCCTTTCAATGATTTGTACGTGAGAATTTTCACCAACTACAATAAGATTACGCGGTTGCAACAATAAAGCAGCTTCATTTCCTGTAGAAAAATTTATAATTTCAATTGGTTTTTCTACTTCTTTGTGTTTTGGAATATTAATATATGCTCCTTCTTTTGCAAAAGCAGTATTCAATGAAGTTAAACTATCGTCTTTAGCTACCTTATTAAAATAAGCCTCAATTACCGCCTTGTATTTTGCCTTAGTTAAGGCCGACGACATTAAACATACGTCCAAACTGTCATGAGTAGTTTCAGATAGAAAAGAACTATAAACACCATCTATAAAAACAATTTTATAGGTATCAATATCATGTAAAAAATATTTTTTTACATCATTAAATTCAACAGCGAAGTCCTGCTTAGGGAATATACTGTAATCGGTTTTTAATAAGGAATTAAGGGAAGTATATTTCCAGGCCTCCTCTTTCTTCGTTGGAAACCCTTTTATTTCAAAGGTTTTTATGGCTTTACTTCTTAAGTCATGTATTGGTGAATCGGCTTCAAGGTGATCTTCAAAAGCAATGTAAGAGGAAAGCAATTTATCTTTTAAACTCATTTTTTTGAATTAAATATAGGGTTCTGTCTCGCTAAAGGATTTAGGTTATTGACGAATATCCATATTACTTAAACTAGTTCTTCTTTTATCCAATCGTATCCCCTTTCTTCTAGCTCATAAGCTAGTTCTTTGGTTCCGGATTTCACAATTTTACCATCCATCAGCACATGCACATAATCAGGAACTATATAATCGAGCAGTCGCTGATAGTGAGTAATTAATACCACGGCGTTGTCTTTATTTTTTAATTTATTCACTCCATTTGCCACAATTTTCAAGGCATCAATATCCAACCCAGAATCGGTTTCATCGAGAATAGCAAGCTTAGGTTCAAGCATGGCCATTTGAAATATTTCGTTACGTTTTTTTTCACCTCCGGAAAAACCTTCGTTTAATGAGCGAGATAAAAATTTTCGATCAATTTCTAATAAATCAGCTTTTTCTTTGATTAGCTTTAGCATTTCGGCAGCTGGCATATCCGCAAGTCCTTTAGCTTTCCGGTTTTCGTTAATTGCCGTTTTAATAAAATTAGTCACACTAACCCCTGGAATTTCAATTGGGTATTGGAATGACAGAAAAACGCCCTTATGAGCTCTTTCTTCAGGATCCATTTCGGAAATGTCAACTCCTTCAAAACTTATTTTACCCTCGGTGATTGCAAAGGAATCTTTGCCAGTTATAACCGAAGCCAAAGTGCTTTTGCCTGAACCATTAGGTCCCATAATGGCGTGAACTTCACCCGCCTTTACAGTAAGATTAATGCCTTTTAAAATATCTTTGTCTTCTACACCAGCGTGTAAATTATTTATTTGTAGCATGTTTATGATTTCTTTTCTTCAATTTTAACATCAGCATCAGATGGTGTAGCACTTACACTTAAAATTTCTTCTATAGTTAGTATTTCATCCCATCCTTCAGCGCCTTCAAGTTTTTTTGCGACCGTCCCTTTTACTGATACAAGAACCATATCGTATAGATCTCTTTTAACTGGTGCTACTTGATCAGCAAGTTTATGTGCCATTTCATCTAAATTTACTCCATAGATAAAATTAGTTCCTTTCAATACTGCAGCATTATCTAAATATAAAAATTCACCTTTTAAAATTCGAATCTGACTACTATTTTCAGCAGTAATATCGATATTTCCTTCCTTTTTTTCTTCAGAATCTTTACAGGCCATAATACTAACTGCCAAGAGTAATAACACTATAATTTTTTTCATATATGTACAAATTTTATTCAACATTTTTAAATTTTTGAAACGGATTTAAGGATACTATCCAACCGAACCTTCAAGGCTAATTTCTAATAATTTTTGTGCTTCCACCGCAAATTCCATGGGCAGTTTATTCAAAACTTCTTTACTAAAGCCATTGACGATTAGGGCAATTGCTCTTTCGGTATTAATACCACGCTGATTACAATAAAAAATTTGGTCTTCTCCTATCTTACTGGTTGTTGCTTCGTGTTCTATTTGAGCTGTTTTATTTTTTGCTTCAATATATGGGAAGGTGTGGGCACCGCAGTTATTTCCCATCAATAGAGAATCACATTGAGAAAAATTACGCGCATTATCAGCATTCGGACTTATTTTAACCAAACCACGATAGCTGTTTTGTGACTTGCCAGCCGAAATACCCTTAGAAATAATAGTACTACGGGTATTTTTACCCAAATGGATCATCTTGGTCCCTGTATCTGCTTGCTGAAAATTATTTGTAACAGCTATTGAGTAAAACTCTCCAATTGAGTTGTCTCCTTTTAGTATGCAACTTGGATATTTCCAAGTTACAGCACTTCCAGTTTCGACCTGAGTCCAGGATATTTTGGCATTTTTCTCACATATCCCACGCTTTGTCACAAAATTAAAAACCCCTCCTTTACCCTCTTTATTTCCTGGATACCAGTTTTGAACAGTAGAATATTTTATTTCCGCATCATCCAAAGCTATTAATTCTACTACCGCAGCGTGAAGTTGGTTTTCATCTCTACTTGGGGCTGTACAGCCTTCCAAATAACTTACATAACTACCTTCATCTGCAATAACTAATGTTCGTTCAAACTGGCCGGTACCTGCTTGGTTAATTCGGAAATAGGTTGAAAGTTCCATAGGACAACGAACGCCCTTTGGGATATAACAAAAGGATCCGTCACTAAAAACAGCGCTATTTAAGGCGGCNTAAAAATTATCCTTTTGTGGAACAACAGAACCAATATATTTCTTAACTAATTCGGGATACTCCTTTAATGCTTCGGAAATAGGGCAGAAGATAATTCCTTTTTCACCTAGCGTTTTTTTGAAGGTAGTGGCAACCGAAACGGAATCAATTACAATATCTACGGCAACCCCAGCTAACTTTTTTTGTTCGTCCAGAGATATTCCTAGCCTTTTAAAAGTGTCTAATAATTCTGGATCTACTTGGTCAATACTATCGTATTTAGGTTTTTTATTTGGAGCCGAATAATAGGAAATTGCTTGAAAATCCGGTTTGTCATAATGTACGTTTGCCCATTCAGGTTCGGTCATTTCTTTCCAGTGGCGGAAAGCTTCTAGCCTCCATTCTGTCATCCACTGTGGCTCTTCTTTCTTAAGAGAAATTGCTCGAACAACATCTTCATTTAAGCCAATTGGAAAGGTGTCAGATTCTATATTAGTATAGAAGCCGTATTCGTATTCTTTAGTTTCAAGTTCTTTCTTTAAATCGTCTTCAGTAAATTTTCCCATCCTCAGTTTAAATCAATTTTAAAGCGAAAAGCTTTCACCACATCCGCAAGTTCTATTTGCATTAGGGTTATTAAAAACAAATCCTTTCCCATTTAGACCTCCGCTATATTCTAAGGTGGTTCCTACAAGGTATAAGAAACTCTTTTTGTCAATTGCGATCTTGACTTCTTTATCTTCGAATAATTTATCGTCGGGTCCAAGCACATGATCAAATTTAAGCTCATAAGATAGCCCGGAACAACCTCCACTTTTTACACCTACCCTTACAAAGTCTTGAACAACATCATAACCTTCATCGGTCATAAGTTGAGCAATTCTAGATTTCGCAGTATCGCTTACTTTTATCATTTAATATAGATTAATTCTAAATTAGGATGCAAATATAAGGGAAATACTGATTTAAACCATACTTGAAATGGAAATTAACCTATAGACTCATAAGTTTAATTGATACAATTTTCAGTTTTGACGTTTTGTATTTTTTTGTGAGAATTCGTAATTTCTAATAAATAAAAATTAATTGGGGTTTTGAAAAGCAGGATTATTAATGAAACTTGGATCAGATAAAGAAAGTAGAAAAGCTTTTAAATCTGCTTTATCAGCTTCAGAGAGTTGTACACCGCCTTGAGCAATCTTTTTCATTAATGGATCGATGGTTTCAGAATAGACTAATCCTTCACTATAATGATTGATAACCTCATCTAAGGTTATAAATCGACCATCATGCATATATGGCGCAGAAAAAGCCAAGTTGCGAAGAGACGGAGACTTAAAAAGCCCAAAATCTCTAGGGTCTCCAGTTATATCTCCTAAGCCTCGATCTGTAATAGTAGCATCTAGGCCGTTGTTATGAAATATATTATCAGTCCAAAGTGGATTATTAGGATTTCCATGACAATGGAAACAATCTCCTCGGGTTTCATCTAAAAAAACATTCAAGCCATTTGCTTCGGAAGGAGTTAGGCTGGCATTTCCCAAAAGATAATTGTCAAATTTTGAATTAGCGGATATTAAAGTCCGTTCGAATTGAGCAATAGCCTTGACAACTAGACTTTTATCGATAGTTGATGTTCCAAATGCCTCCGAAAATAATTGAGGATAAGAAGAGGTTGCTTGCAAACTGGCAACAGCATTCTCCCATGTATTATGCATTTCTATTGGGTTTTCTACTGGTCCAAGAGCCTGATCTTCAACGGAAATTGCTCTACCGTCCCAAAAGAATTTTTGATTAAAGTTCCATGCCATATTATAAAGAGGCATCGCGTTTCGTGTACCGGCAATACCGTCAATGCCAATACTAAATCGATTTGGGTCAGTAAAGGAAAGTTGGGGGTTATGGCAACTTGCACAGGCTTGAGTTCCATCTCCGGAAAGGATTGGGTCATAAAAGAGTTTCCTTCCCAACTTAATACCCTCAATAGTTTGAGGGTTGTCGGCAGGAACAATTGGAGGTAATAATTTTTGTTCAAAAAGCAATGGAACAGATATAGGCATCGGTGTTGCCGTATATTCAGGGTCACTATTTTCATTATCTGAGCAAGAAGAAATTAAAAGTATATTAAGTAAAAAAAAGACGAGATAGGGTTTCATTTTCGTTTGTTAGTTGGTCACTGCACCCAAACTAAAAGCGCTTTGACCATTTTGTGACATCATAATTTGTGCGTTATAATTAGGCATTAATAAAGTGTATAAATCATTCAAATCCCATAGATTAGGATTTTTAAACCACTCTGCTAAGTTCATTTTAACTTCTATATTAGTATTGCTAGCGACAGTAACTTGTCCAAGACTTACTGTAAAAGAACTATCATGAAATGTAAAAGGCAGTACAGCGGTGTTTACCGATCTGATCATGTGGTATTGAAAACTTGTTTCGGCAGCCATATTATCTATAAACCTACCTTCAAATCTCATATAGTGATAACCGCCTCCTAATAACATTGGTACATTCCAACCGCCATCTGCTGAATTAAGATCAAGATAAGCACCATCTATATTGTCTTCATCGTCAAATCCAAAAGTAAAAGATACCGTATAATCTCCTGGTGGAATTTGAATGTTTGGGGTAAAAGTGAGATTGTTTTCATCTCGAACATTAACTAAGTTATAATCTCCTGCATCATAAACCACTCCAGCACTATCTGTAAAAGTAATATCAGAAATTAAGTAGACCATTTTTGATATTTTTAAAACATTTCCTTTTGCATTGGTGTAATTGGTCAGGTCGAAATCCGAATTAGCAATTTCACTTCCGTCCCAATTATGGGTAAAATTAAAGTTAACATTAACAGGGATGAGCGAAGCTTCATCGTCGTTATTACAACCTGATGTAGCTAAACAAATAGCTAAAACAAATATTAGGGCAATTTTTTTCATGATAGAAAAGATGTTTTAATTGTGAATTATTTTAATTTAACAATGACGAGATCTTTTATCCCTCTGTTTGAAGGAATATCTATGTCATTACTTTCAGTATTCCCAACGGCAATAATTTTATTGTTATTTACCTGAATGGCATGATTTCCGAAATCAAGATTACTTCCACCAAAAGTAGCACTAAAAGCCATTGCTCCATCTTCGTCAATGATAAAAATCCATAAGTCATTTTGACCATTATTGTTACTTATATCTCCATTATTACTTCGGGTTGAACCCGAGATGACGTATCCACCATCTTCCAATGGTTGGATACTTCTAGCTGAATCAAATTCCTGACCGCCATAGGATTTTTGCCAAATTTTATTGCCATTATCATCAAATTTAATGACCCAAGCATCTGCATTCCCATGTGATATTGTAACGTCTTTATCGGAGCTTCTAGTATCGCCTACCATAATATAATTTCCATCTAAGGTTTTTGTTACAGCATAGCCAATATCAATTTCGGAACCTCCAAACGATTTTGTCCATAATTTGTCGCCATTCTCACTTAATCTGACAGCCCAAAAGTCGTAAGACCCTTTGTCGTCAGTAATATCAAAATCATTGCTTTCAGAGGCACCTACCATTAGAAGGCCTCCATTATTTGTTTCCACAGCATCATAGCTACGGTCATTATTGGTTCCTCCAAAGTATCGTCTCCATAATTTATTTCCGTTCGAATCCATAAGAATGCCCCAATATTCACCAACGCCATGTTGTGGATTTCTGTCAACTTGAATAGTGTCTTGTACGTCATTTCCAGGGCATAGGTCTGGAAAACAGGCTCCTATGTCAAAATAACCTGTGGCAAAATAATTTCCATTAGACATTTCAAAAATCTTGAAGGCTTGATCAGTTCCAGCGAATCCAAAACTTTTTTCCCATTGAATATTACCGCTACTATCAATTTTTATTAACCAGTAATCTTGGAACCCTGCATTGGTCGTTACGTCTCCATCTACACTTCTGCTATATCCACTTAATAGATAGCCTCCATCTGAAGTTTTTGTAATATTTGTGGCCGCATCATCATTACTACCGCCATAGGTTTTACTCCAAAGTTTATTGCCGTTGGAATCAAGTTTAAGAAGCCAGTAGTCACTGTCATTACCAATTTTGCCTACAAGATCTCCATCATTGCTTTTAGTAGAGCCAAGAACGGCATAACCGCCGTCATCTGATTGAACGACAGAAACGGCATCATCTTCATTACTTCCTCCAAAAGTTTTGACAAATTCAATTTCCCCTGTAAAAGTTTCCTCGGGAATAATTATTGTATCATCATTTTTTCCGCAAGAAAATAAAATTCCTGTGGAGATGGATAAGAGTAGGATTTTAATTTGATTATATTTAGTTAAGGGCATGGGGATGCATTATTTTACAATCAGTCTTTGAGAAACTAGGTCATTTATTTTGACTAAATACATGCCCGAGTTTAAAGACGAAATATCAATATTTTCTGAAAAACTATTGGAAAAATTAAGTTTTAATACTCTTTGTCCCAATACATTGTATATGGAAATTTCCGAAACTGGCTCGGTAGTAGATTTAATTGTTATGTTATTCTTAGATGGATTTGGATATATTGAAAAGCCTGTTTCATCCGAATCGCTAATGCCTAAATCAGAGCCTTTAACCAAAAAGAAACCACTATTAATATCACTTATCACAATGTTTCCACTAGCGAAAAAAGGATATACACTCCACGCTCCATCAAATTGGGCACTATTGCTAGAAGAGTATGTATCGAAATATCCTTCTTCTGAAATATTTTGATTTGCTATATCACTAATATCGATAATACGGATACCAGCTCTATAATTTGCCATGAAATATTTATTACCAACAACATAACCATTATGATCTATCGCAGTTGTATTGCCAAAATATTCAAAATGAAATTGAGGATTGTTTAAATCTTCGAAATCAAAAATAATTGTACGTGTGTTTCCTCCAATGTTTAATTCATCTAATTCATCTCCAACGATAAAATAACGTTGATCCTCTGTAAACCAGCCTTGATGTGTGTAGAATACATTCGTGTAACTTATGGTAGAAATTCCAACAGGGTTATTTTTATCAGTTACATCAACAATAACTACTTGATCTTCATTACTCCCTATATAAATTTCTCGTCCAGTATAATCGGTGTCAGGACCATTATAAATAACTACCTGTGCATCGTGACTGTAGCCTCCTTGGCCGTAACCGCCTGCCGCAACTGGGTTAGTAGGGTTTTGAATATTAATAAAATGTGGGCCTCCGTTAAAAGTACTTGTCCCAACAGCATATGCGTAACCAGAATCTTCATTAATAACAATATTATGCGCACTGCCAAATCCACCATAATATCCATCTTCTGTAAAAATTTCTGGTGGGCTTACTACATTTCTCAATCTAGTTAGATCAAAAACTTGCATTCCATGGCCACCCGCTTCACTTACCACAAAAGCGTGGTTATCATATACTTTAATATCTCTCCAGATACTATTCGAAGTATGCGTTGGAAGTTTTCCTAGATAAATAGGATTAATAGGGTCTGTAATATCAATAAAAGCGGTTCCATTATCAAGTCCCATTAGAGCATATTCGTGCCCATTATCGGGATCTGTCCATCCCCAAGAGTCGTTTCCATCATTGGCATTTAATTGATTAAGTGTAAATGTAGATTGAAGATCATATCCATTGCATAGATATATATCTGCAACACCAGACGTACAAGGAAATTGTGCCAAAGCTGCAAAGCTTACAAACGACAATAAAATAGGCAGTAATTTTTTCATTTTTTTTTTTTTAAAATTAGAAGTTGTAAAAATATGTATAATTAGGTAGTATTAACAGAGTAAAACGTTAAAAGTTAACAACATGATCTGATGGAATGACTTAATTATTCCTTAATTATTTTTTTAGTTATCGCATTGTTTATGGTAATGAAATATAATCCTTTCGAAAAAGCTGATATGTCAATTGATGAAGTTGAAGAATTTATAATTAAATCAGTAAAAATTATTTTTCCGAGTATATCATAAATTACAATTGTATTTATCTGTTTATATTCAGCTGTTACAGTGACTAAATTTGAAGATGGATTTGGATAAATGCTAAAGTTTTCACTTAATTCACTTTCACTTATTGATAGTAAATGATCTACAGTCAAATCAAAGGAGCAAATTCCTGGATTGCCATAATCGTCCATCGTTTCAAAAGTAATAGCATAAATACCATCTGTTAGTTGAGTGCCGGAAGCAGGGTCCTGAGAAATGCTTAGTGGAGAAGTACAGTTGTCAGAGGCCGTTACTGCCCCATCACTAACATAATCTGGTAAAGTATAATAGTTAGCGCCAATGTCGTATGCTACAGCAGAATTAATTGGGCATAAGACTTGTGGGTTTGAAGTATCTTCAATCGTAATAATTGTATTGCAAGTTGCTGTATTTCCTGAAGGATCTGTGACCGTAAGAACTGCGGCATTGTTTCCAATATTTGAACAGTCAAATGTGTTTGGCACTAATTCTAAAGTAAAAAAACCACTATCATCACTAGATCCATTATCTACCAGTCCAGCATCTACCATAATTTGTCCATTGGCGTCAAGTGAAACCGTTATGTTTTGACATATTGCAATAGGGTCTGTAGTGTCTGATCCTGAGGACTTAACTAAGAAAAATCCGCCCGAAAATAATGAAGTTATTACTATATTTCCGCTGTTAAAATAAGGATATACGTTCCAGGCACCATTATATCCTGCGTTGTCGTTGGAAGGGTATACATCAAAAAAACCGGTTTCAGTCATGTTACCGTTTTCAATATCTGAAATATCCATAACTCTCATACCGGCTGTATAATTTGCCAAATAGAATGTATTGCCTCTTACATAACCATTATGATCGGTGGCAGGGGTGGTACCAGTATATTCAAAAGATAATTGTGGATTATCTAGATCAGTGAAGTCAAAAACTATAGTTCTAGTATTGAAACCATAATTTACTTCATCTATTTCATCTCCCAAAAGGAAGTAAGTTTGATCTTCAGTAAGCCATCCTTGATGCGTGTATGCGGTATTTGAATAAGTAGCTGTTGAAATACCCAAAGGGTTAGCCTTATCAGTGATATCAACAATTACGACTTCAGTTTCGTTGCTGCCAATAAAAATCTCACGCCCTGTATAATCTGTATCTGGGCCAGTATATGTAACAACCTGACCGTCATGACTATAAGACCCAAGTGAATATCCACCCGCTGCAACTGGAGTTAAAGGATTTTGAATATTAACAAAGTGAGGACCACCAGCATACGTGCTAGTTCCAACACCGTAAGCATATCCTTCCTGTTCATTAATAACCAAATTATGTGCACTGCCAAAACCATTATAATGTGCATCTTCGGTAAAAGTTACTGGGGGATTTACAACTGTTCGCAAACGCGTTAAATCAAAAACTTGCATCCCATGGCCACCGGCCTCACTTACAACAAATGCGTAATTATTATATGTTTTAACATCGCGCCATAAACTTGGACTCGAATGTGTTGGTAACTTACCTAGATATATTGGATTTACAGGATCAGAAATGTCTATAAAACCAACCCCATTATCTAAGCCAACAAGAGCATATTCAGCTCCGTCTGTTGGATCGGTCCATCCCCAAGAATCATTAGAGTTTGAAGCACCCATATCGGTATATGGAATGTATGCTTGTAAATCGTAACCGTTGCAAGGATAGCTACCAGCCATTCCACCGGTACATGGAGTTTGCGCTGATGCTAAGGAAAAGGTAATCGCAAAAATAGAAAGTAAAGTCTTTTTCATTTAAGTAGGTTTAAAATTCAAATTTATGATTTGTGCTTTTTTTTGTAAAAATTATGGAATTTTTAATAAAAACCTAATTTTTAGTGAAATCTTTTAAAATTCATATAGCTGAATGATAGTATATAACGAATTATCCAAATTATTTTGAATTATGCGATTGTAAAAATTCAGCCAAATCTTCAAAGAAATAATACGGTCTTAGTTTTGGAAGGCTTATTTTTGCATTTATTAAATTATTATAAAATGCTCGAAAATAAGGATTCCGCTAAAACTGATATTTCGCAACTTGGAGAATTTGGACTCATTGAACACCTCACTAAACAATTTAAAACTAAGCAGACGTCAACTATCAAGGGAATTGGAGATGATGCTGCCGTTATAGAATCAAATGAACAATTAGTGATTACTACAGATTTGTTGGTGGAGGGAGTTCATTTCGACCTTAGTTATATGCCATTAAAACATCTAGGTTACAAAGCTGTTATGGTTAACCTTTCAGATGTTTATGCAATGAATGCAATTCCTACTCAAATAACTGTTTCTCTGGCGGTATCGAATAGATTCCCCGTTGAGGCGCTGGAAGAGTTATATGCAGGGATTGCCGCAGCAGCAGAGTTGTACTCAATTGATGTCGTTGGAGGCGATACAACTTCTTCTACATCTGGCTTATTAATTAGTATTACAGCAATTGGACAATCAAATAAAGAAGACATTGTATATCGAAGTGGTGCAAATGATAATGATTTGTTAGTGGTTTCAGGAGACTTGGGGGCGGCCTACCTAGGGTTGCAGGTGCTAGAGCGTGAAAAACAAGTGTTCAAAGTAAACCCTAAATCGCAGCCAGATTTAGATGCATATACATATTTAATCGAACGACAACTAAAGCCTGAGGCGAGAAAGGATATAATTAAATTGCTCAAAGATTTGGAAGTTAGGCCTACTTCTATGATAGATATAAGTGATGGACTATCTTCAGAGATATTACATTTATGTAAAAGTTCCAAAGTAGGATGCAATTTGTATGAAGATAAAATACCCTTAGATCCACAGGTGATTTCGACATGTGAAGAGTTTAATATGGACAGCACTACTATAGCATTAAGTGGTGGTGAAGATTATGAATTATTGTTTACTATAAAAGCTGAGGATTTCCCAAAAATAAAAGCAAATCCACACTTAAGTATTATTGGACATATGACCAATGAGGAAGAGGGAGTACACTTAATTACTCGAGCCAACACAAAAATTCCATTGGTAGCTAGAGGCTGGAACGCGTTAAGTATCTAGTAACTAAAATATTGATTTTTATCTTGTTCTGAGAAGTTTTCAATAACATTTCTTTTTTTCTAAAGAGAAGACTCAGTATAGTTATTACTAAAAGCATAATAGGAGAAGGATTAATAATATGTATTTTGCACGCAAGCTTTTCAAATCGAATGTGCCGAGAATCTTTGTGATCTTCTTTCCAAAAATGTGGAAACTGTTGAATTAATTTTTTTTATTTCGAAAGTAAGCACTTCTAAATTACCAGCTAGATTATCTGAAACTTCCCTACCACAATGAGAGCACTTATACTCACTAATATGATCGGTTACTTTACGAGTTTCGACATAGTCATGACCAAAGGTGGTGCAAATTATACCGAATAGGGAAACTGTTGGTTTTGGAGATGTGGTTTTCATGTTGTCGGTTTTGAATTGTTAAATATATAAAAATATTTATAATAAAACCGATAAACTGTATTAAATTAACGATAAAAGGAAAAATTTAACAATTTCATCGAAATTTTCAATTAGTCCTAAATGACCACCATCTACTATTTTTATTTTAGTTTCAGTCCGAAGTGCCAATATTTTTGAGTCTTCGATTGAAATAATAGGATCTTTAATACCACAAATCATGTATTTATCTTTACTAAAATTTTTTAAGGTTAAAGTTTGATCTTTTCGATTTTTCATACCTAAAATAGTTGCCATTATCCCTTCGACTGGAAATTTTAACGCTTCTTCAAGCATATTTTTTATTTCTGAAGCAAATTGATCATGAGAATTCATGTCAAACCAATTACCTATGGTGATACTAATAAAAGACCTCGGATTCCTTGAAATTAAATTCATCGCACGCTCACGATTTATTTTTCGGTCTGCAGAATCTTCGGCAGGGGTAGAATTTAACAAGAATAGTTTTTCAACTGCATCCTCATACAGTTCTGTATAAGTTAGAGCCACATATCCACCCATCGAATGGCCTATGAATGTTGCTGACTTTATTTTATGACGCTCTAAAATATCGTGAACTATGTCAGCCATTAATTCCATGGTATGGACATCACCAACGATTCCACTTTTGCCATGACCAGGAAAGTCAATGGTGAAAATAGTTTTAGTATTGATTATTTTAGGAATAAATCTCTCCCACATCAGTGAACTTTCTAGAAATCCGTGAAGAAGAACTACTGCAGGTCCTTTACCTTGTATCTCATAATAAATAGGAGTATTGTAATAATTTAGTATCATTTTTCTATATTAGTTTAACAAATATCTATCAATGAAGAATAGTAAGCAAACCTTTATAACTGCCTTTGCTTTATTCTCTTTATTTTTTGGTGCGGGGAATCTTATATTACCTCCTTTTTTAGGGTATAATGCTGGTGAAAATTGGGTTTGGGTTACTTTAGGATTTGCTATTTCTGCTGTTATCATACCGATTCTAGCTATTTATGGATACGCCCGACTTCAAGGAACGATGTTGGATTTTGCCAATAAGCTTCCTCCTCTTTTTGCCATAATGTATTCTGTCTTGGTTTATGTTATTTCAATTTCTTTGCCTTCTCCAAGAACGGCATCGGTTACATACGAAATGGCAATTAAGCCTTATTTTGAGGTTGCATCTTTATGGTCAAGTATTATCTACTTTGCAATGGTTTTATTGTTTGTTTTGAATCGATCAAAAATGCTAAATATTATAGGCAAATTTTTGACCCCTCTTATTTTTTTAATGCTTTGTCTCATAATAGGGATAGGAATTCTCTCCGATATTGAACCTTTAAGAACTTCTATTTTTGAAAATTCATTTACAGAAGGAATATTAGAAGGTTATCAAACATTTGATGCAATTGGTGGGGTAGTCGTAGGGGGAGTCATTGTTATCTCGCTTACATTACAAGGGCATTACAGTTACAAAGAGAAGAAAAGCATAATTGCCAAAGCCGGATTGTTATGTGGAATTTGTCTTTTCTTAATTTATGGAGGATTGATTGCCCTTGGAGGTCTTAATAGTGGGAATTTAGCAATGGAAAATCGAACACAACTTTTGAGTGCTCTAGGGGTTACTACTTTAGGATCTATAGGCACAGCTTTTTTAGGCGTCTTGGTTGCTTTAGCCTGTTTTACAACTGCAGTAGGAATAATAATAGGAACTTCAGATTTTGTGAAAAAACTCGTTGGCGATTCAGAGATAGCCTATAAAGTTACAGGAATATTGGGTTGTTTAATAGGTGTCGTTGTTGGACAATATAATGTTGGAATTATTATTAATGTTGCAATACCTGTACTAATGTTTATTTATCCCATTACTATTGTTCTAATATTGTTAAACGTGGTTCCAGAGCAATATGCTTCAAAATTAGTTTTTAGAGGTGTTACTTTAGCGACAATGCTTTTTAGTATTCCAGATTTTCTTGGTTTTTTAGTTTCAGAAGAAATAAGGGTTTTTTTAAATGAACTTATTCCTTTGTCAAAATATAACATGGGTTGGCTACTTCCGGCTGTAGTCATTTTCTTAGTGTTGAATATTTCAAAAAAAATCATTCCAAAACGTTTTTAGACCAAAATTGACGTTTTCGGTTCATTTTCAGTCTTAATGGGATAAAACGAAAACGATGTAGTATCATTTTTAAGAAAAAATTGAATTAAAATTTTCTCTGTTTTATTGCATAATTCTGAATTTTTGCCACCGCTTATTTAGAAGTTATCAACATTATTCGGTTGTTTTTACATTATTCTCTAAAAGGCAATATTTTATTAATAAATGATTGGTATAGAGTCATTTCTGTAATAAATTTACAGTCCATATTAAACTGAAAATCATGGCTATTACAAAACAATATTTAAAAAACAGACAAGTGTGTAAGGTAACTTTTACTGTTCCTGCGGAAACCGCAAATGAAGTAAAAGTAATTGGAACTTTTAATGACTGGAATTCTGAAGAAACACCACTTAAAAAATTAAAGAATGGAAATTTTAAAGGCACCGTTGCGTTAGACGTTGACCAGTCATATGAATTTCGATATCTAGTAGATGGATATTATACAAATGATGAAAATGCAGATTCTTATTCTTGGAATGAATTTGCTGCTTCTGAAAATGGAGTATTAGTGGTATAAGGTCAAGATAAATTATAAAAGGCTTTCCAATCTGGAAAGCCTTTTTTGTTTTAATAAATTCTAGAATTTTTTCTGGAGCGGTAATTATTTCAAATAAGTAATAGTTTAGATTATGAGTTCATCAACTCCTCAATTTCGCCGGCTTCAATGGGAATAGTACTCATTAAATTAAATGGAGCTCCTTTTTTCTGGATTACTACATCGTCTTCAAGTCGAACGCCGAACCCTTCTTCTGGTATATAAATTCCTGGCTCTACCGTAAAAATCATATTAGCAGACATTGGTTCCCAAAGGATACCATAATCATGTGTGTCTAATCCCATCTGGTGAGAAGTACCATGCATAAAATATTTTTTATAAGCGGGCCACTCCGGATTTTCATTTTTTACATCTGTTTTATCAATTAGTTTTAGGGCCAATAATTCACGAGTCATTAGTTTACCAACTTCTAAATGATACTCTTTCCAATAAGTACCAGGCACTAGCATTTTGGTAGCCTCATCTTTCACTTTCTTAACTGAATTATAAACAGCGAGTTGTCGTTTGCTAAATTTACCGTCAACAGGTACTGTTCGAGTCATATCGCTACTATAATTTGCATATTCTGCCCCAACGTCTAAAAGAACCAATTCTCCTTTTTTACACTGCTGATTGTTTTCAATATAATGAAGTACATTGGCGTTATTGCCACTAGCAATAATGGGTGTATAGGCAAATCCAGCAGATCTATTTCTTAGAAACTCGTGCATAAATTCGGCTTCAATTTCATATTCCCAGACACCTGGTTTTAGGAAAGACAATGTGCGGCGAAACCCCATTTCAGTTATATCACAAGCCTTTTGAATTAGATCAATTTCGATTTTATGTTTAACCGACCGTAAACGCTGTAGAATTGGATTACTCTTAGCTACTGAATGTGCAGGATATTTATTTCTCAACCATTTTGTAAAACGGTCTTCTCTTGTTTCAGTTGAAACATTCGATCTATAGTGTTCATTGGTATTTAAATAAACAGTATCACATTGTGTCATCATTTCAAATAGCACTTTTTCCAGTTCCTGAAGCCAATAGACTTTCTTAATTCCGCTAGTAAGAAATGCTTCTTCTTTGCTTAATTTTGCACCTTCCCATATTGCAATATGGGCATTGGTCTCCTTTAAAAATAATACCTCCTTATGTTCTGGATTTGGGCAATCAGGAAACAAAACTAAAATACTTTCTTCTTGATCTACACCACATAAGTACAATATATCTCGGTGCTGTTGAAAAGGCATGGTGCTATCAGCACTAATAGGATAGATATCATTTGAATTAAAAACCGCCAAGCTTTTTGGTTTCATTTGAGCCACGAAGTTTTTTCGATTTTCAATATATAACTCGTTTTCTATTTTGTGATATTTCATGTGCTTAATTCTTTAGTTCTTCAAAATTAAGAGAAATAATCACTTTAGTTGTTAATGCTGGATTAAAATTTTGTGAAACTATATCAATTGAGTAATTTCATTGTACTAAATATTATATCCATGAAGCACATTTTTTTTCTATTTTTCAGTTTTATTATGGGTTTAGTTGTCGGACAACAGCCTGCAACTAAAAGTATGGCAGTACAATATGGATTGTCGCAAAAAGCGGAATTATCAAAAAATTCTCTAGTTAAAAACCTGCCTTTCAAAAGTATTGGTCCCTCTATAATGAGTGGGCGAGTAGTTGGATTTGCGGTAAATCCTGATAATCCCATCGAGTTTTATGTAGGCTACGCAAGTGGTGGCGTATGGCATACCACCAATAATGGCACCTCCTTTGTTCCGGTTTTGGATAGTAGTCCAACACAAAACGTGGGATGCTTAGCAATGGATTGGAAAAATGGCATTCTATGGGTAGGCACTGGAGAAGTGAATTCTTCGCGCTCTTCTTACTCTGGAATTGGGTTACTCAAATCGGGGGATAATGGGCTTACTTGGGAAAATATGGGATTGCCAGATTCACACCACATTAGTAACATTCTAATTAACCCTAGTAATTCAAATGAATTAGTAGTTGCTGTAGTAGGTCATTTGTATTCTACTAACGATGAAAGAGGAATTTTTAAAACAATGGATGGAGGTAAAACATGGAAGAAAACTTTATTTGTAAATAACCAATCAGGAATAATCGAGCTACAAGTGGATCCGAATAATTTCGATTTAATGTATGCATCTTCTTGGGATAAAGATAGAAAAGCGTGGAATTTTAAAGGGGATGGATCTGGAAGTGGTATTTATAAGAGCACAGATGCCGGAGATAATTGGATAAATGTTTCAGGCGAAGGAAGCGGATTTCCTATGGGTGATGGCGTCGGTAGAATCGGGCTGGCCATTTTTGATGAAAATACAGTTTATGCAATCCATGACAATCAGACAAGAAGGAATGATGAAAAGCCATCTACGTCTGAAGATGGACTTACGAAAGAGAAATTTAAAACGATGAGTGTCGACCAGTTTTTGGCCTTAGATAATTCTAAATTAGAGGGATATTTAAAAACTAACGGTTTCCAAGAGAAATACAAGGCAGAAAATGTAAAAAAAATGGTTAAAGATGGTATTGTCCAACCTGCGGATTTAGCAAAATATCTCGAAGACGCCAATTCAATGCTATTCGATACTCCAGTAGTTGGAGCCGAAATATTTAAAACAACCGATGGTGGAAAAACATGGAACAAGACTCATGATGGTTACTTAGATGATATTTATTATTCTTATGGATATTACTTTGGAAAAGTGCACGTAGATCCAAACAATAAAGATGGAATTTACATTTATGGTGTACCCATTCTAAAATCGAAAGATGGCGGAAAAACGTTCAAATCTATAGATGCCGATAATGTGCATGGTGACCATCATAATCTTTGGATAAATCCTGAGATGCCTGGCCACTTAATTAATGGAAATGATGGTGGAATTAATATTAGTTATGACGATGGAAAAACATGGATAAAGAATAATACACCAGCAGTGGGTCAATTTTATGCAATAAATGTAGATAATGAAAAACCATATAATGTTTACGGTGGTATACAGGATAATGGAGTTTGGGTGGGTTCTCATGAATACGAGGCGAGTACGTATTGGCAGCAAGGGGGTCAGTATCCTTTTGAAATGATTTTAGGGGGTGATGGTATGCAGGTGCAGATTGATAATCGGAATAGTGACATTGTATACACTGGATTTCAATTTGGAAATTACTATAGGTTGAATCGAAAAATAGATGATGCGACCAATATTCAACCAAAACATGACTTGGGAGATAGTCCTTATCGGTATAATTGGCAGACACCAATATTGTTAAGTTCTCATAATCAAGATATCCTGTATTTAGGAGCAAACAAATTAATGCGTAGTATGGATCAAGGTTCGAATTGGGAAGCTATATCTGGCGATTTGACGAATGGTGGTAAATCTGGCAATGTTGCCTATGGCACATTGGCTAGTATTACTGAATCGAAATTTCAATTTGGATTATTATATACAGGCAGTGATGATGGGTTGGTGTTCGTGTCTAAAAATGGAGGCGGTAATTGGACTGAAATATCTTCTTCTTTTCCTAAGGACTTATGGGTAAGTAGAGTGATAGCCTCATCACATAAAAAAGAACGTGTTTTTGTAACCCTTAATGGGTATCGTTGGGATGATTTTACTCCCTATGTATACGTAAGTGATAATTATGGTGCAATGTGGAAGAACATAAGTAGTAACCTTCCAACATCTCCTATTAATGTTATTAAGGAGGATCCAACCAATGAAAATGTTTTGTATTTAGGGACCGACAATGGTGCTTATATATCTTTTAACAGAGGAGACAGTTGGGAGTTATTTTCCGGAGGTCTTCCTAACGTTGCCGTTCATGATTTAGTTATTCAGGCTGAAGCTAAAGATTTGGTAGTTGGAACCCATGGGCGATCCTTGTATGTGGCAGACATTTCGTTATTGCAGCAATTGAATTCTAAAAATATGAACGAATTTGTCATAGGAGATATTGAAGAGATTAAACATTCTAAACGTTGGGGAACTTCTTGGAGTCAATGGAATGACATTTTTGAGCCCGAAAAAATCATTCAATTCTATAGTCCTGCAAATGGGAATGTTTCCGTTATTATTTGCACTAAGGAAGGAAAAGAATTGCAACAGAAAACAATGGAAGTTTCTAAAGGGATAAACATTTTTAATTATGATTTATCCTTATCCAAAACGGGAATAAATAATTTGGAAAAAGCTGGAGTTAAATTAAAACCAAGCTCAAATGGGAAAATTTATATGCCAGTGGGAGAGTTTGAAGTTAGCCTGAAAAATGAATCTATGAACAGCAAAAAAGCATTTATAATAAAATAATTTATTAAATTTACCTTTTAACCTAAAATCTTTATATGATGAAAAAGTTACAATTATTAATTATGGTGTTAATTGTGGGGTCAATCTCTGTTAATGCCCAAATGCGTGAGGTTAGTCCTGTTGCGGGGGATTCTACAAATGGAACAAATGCATTATTTGATCTTTTATTCACTATTGATGCTGGTGTTGCTATAGGAGCCAATGGTCAAGCTGGAGTTGCTTTTATTAACGGGCAGTATTGGGTGTCAACTTGGGCTGCTGATACGATTCATGTACTAGATGAATTCGGAAATTATGTTGAAACTTTTATAGTTCCAGGTGTTAGTGGAACACGTTCAATTACAACTGATGGAACTTGGGCATACTTGGGAACTGCTTCTACAATTATTTATAGAGTAGATCCAGTCATACGAACTGTTGATGGTACAATTCCAATTAGTGTAGCTCCTTCGGATGCTGAGGCTAGAATGTTGACTTATGACGCAACATTAGATGGTGGATCGGGTGGATTTTGGATTGGAGATTTCTCGTCTGACATTGCATCGATAACCATGTTCGGTACTCCTTTGTCAATTATTCCTTCGGGGACTCACGGAACTATCGTTTATGGTGGGGCTATTGACAATGTTTCACCAGGGGGGCCATTTTTATGGATACATGATCAAAGTGGAACAATTCCTTTTCGTGACTTTGTAACTCAACTTGATGCTACCACAGGAATACCAACAGGTGTTGTATATGATTTTGCTGTAGATGGAGCCGGAGCTGGAGCTACGGAAGTCTTAGCAGGAGGATTGTTTATTTCAGATCAAGTAAGCGCTACTTCCGTTGCCTTGGTTGGTCTATGTCAATGTACACCTTCTAATTTAATTTTTGCTGTTGAGTTAGTTGAGCTAGCGGGTGTTAATGATTCAAATATTAATGAGTTTTCATTATATCCTAATCCAGCTTCTAAAGGAATTGTGAATATTGAAACATCAGTTCAAGGTGATAAACAAGTTGTTGTTATGGATATTCTTGGGAAAACAGTTATAAATACAGTTATTTCTGGTACTGAATTAAATGTTTCTACTTTAGAAGGAGGAGTTTATATGGTTCAAGTGACACAAAATAGTTCTACCGCAACTAAAAAGTTAATTATAAAATAAATTAATTTTATTTTATTCTAAAGCCATTCCTAATTAAAGGAATGGCTTTTTTAGTTTTACTCTTCTTCATATATAAGCATGTTATTTTTTGGCATTCATTTAATTGAAGTGTATTTTTGTATTCTAAATTTTTAGTAATAAACCATTATGGGAATATTATCCTCCTCAATAGCCAAGAAAGTTGCCATGGCACTTTCTGGCCTATTTCTTGTATTTTTTCTTGGAATGCATTTTGTAATAAATTTTACTTCCGTTATTGACCCAGACACCTTTAATAGTTGGTCCCATTTTATGGGTACGAATCTAATGGTGCAAGTGTTATTACAGCCTGTTTTAATTTTTGGAGTAATTTTTCATTTTAGTATGGGCTTTGTTTTGGAGCTAAAAAACAAGAAAGCGCGTGGTGTTGGTTATGAGTTATTTAATGGGGGAGCTAACTCTAGTTGGGTGTCTAGAAATATGATTTATTCAGGATTGGTAATTCTAGCTTTTTTAGGACTACACTTTTATGACTTTTGGATTCCAGAATTGATTCATAAATATATCGAATCTAATCCAGAAGATCCAACAAGATATATTGTTGAGACTGTGCATAAATTTGAGAATCCGCTTCGAACAGGATTATATATTCTCTCCTTTGTCTTACTTGCACTTCATCTATGGCATGGATTTTCATCTTCCTTCCAAAGTCTAGGATTTAATAATGTTTATTCCAAGGCCCTGAAAGGATTTACAAAATTTTATGCTGTTTTTATACCCTTAGGGTTCATTTTTATAGCATTATATCATCATTTCAATCAAATACAGCACTAAATTATAAGCTATGTCGATATTAGATTCTAAAATTCCTAAAGGACCCTTAGCGGATAAGTGGACGAAATATAAAAACGAAATAAATCTAGTTAATCCTGCAAATAAGCGAAATATCGATATTATAGTTGTTGGGACAGGTCTAGCTGGGGGTAGCGCGGCCGCTACTCTCTCAGAACTTGGGTATAATGTAAAGGCTTATTGTTATCAAGATTCACCAAGACGCGCTCACTCAATTGCAGCACAAGGAGGCATTAATGCAGCTAAGAATTATCAAGGCGATGGGGATTCAACCTATAGACTATTTTATGACACAGTAAAAGGTGGAGATTATCGTTCTCGTGAGGCAAACGTTTATAGGTTGGCAGAAGTGTCTGGTAATATAATTGATCAATGTGTTGCACAGGGAGTTCCTTTTGCACGTGATTATGGAGGTTTATTAGATAACAGATCTTTTGGTGGGGTATTAGTATCTCGAACTTTTTATGCGAAAGGACAAACTGGACAACAGCTTCTGTTAGGAGCATATTCAGCTATGAACCGACAAATTGGACGAGGCAAAATCGAAATGTTTAATCGCCATGAAATGCTCGATGTTGTAAAGGTAAATGGGAAGGCAAGAGGTATTATTACGCGTAATTTAATAACAGGTGAGATTGAACGTCATTCAGCTCATGCAGTTGTAATAGCCACAGGAGGATATGGAAATGTCTACTTCTTATCTACGAATGCAATGGGTTCTAATGCAACAGCTGCATGGAAAATACATAAAAAGGGGGCTTATTTTGCCAATCCGTGTTTTACTCAAATTCACCCAACATGTATCCCAAGATCTGGAGATTATCAATCAAAGCTAACTTTGATGTCTGAATCACTGCGGAATGATGGACGGATATGGGTGCCTAAAAACATGGATGATGTATTGGCAATTCGTGAAGGGAAATTAAAACCGATTGAAATTGCAGATGAAAATAGAGATTACTTTTTAGAAAGGCGTTATCCAGCCTTTGGGAACTTGGTTCCAAGAGACGTTGCATCAAGAGCTGCAAAAGAGAGATGTGATGCGGGTTATGGTGTTAATGCTACTGGGGAAGCAGTATATTTAGATTTTAAATCTGCTATTCAGAGATATGGAAAGGAACAAGTTAAACTACATCATATTGAAAACCCATCTGAAGAAAGAATAATTGAATTAGGAGCTGCAATCATTAAAGATAAATACGGGAATTTATTTCAGATGTATGATAAAATTATTGATCAAGATCCATATAAGACTCCGATGATGATTTATCCTGCCACACATTATACTATGGGTGGTGTTTGGGTGGATTATAACCTGATGACTACCGTGCCGGGATTGTATTGTATTGGAGAAGCTAATTTCTCAGATCATGGAGCAAACCGATTAGGGGCTTCAGCATTGATGCAAGGCTTGGCTGATGGTTATTTTGTATTGCCCTACACTATTGGAGATTATCTATCTAGTGAAATTCGAACTGGAAAAATACCAACTAATACAATAGAGTTTGATGAAGCAGAAAAAGGCGTAAAGGCTCAAATTGATTACTTTATTAATAATAAAGGACAGAATTCTGTAGATTATTATCATAAGAAATTAGGTAAGATAATGTGGGATAAAGTTGGAATGGCAAGAAATGCAAAAGGTCTAACTGAAGCAATGTCTGAAATAAAGGAACTTCGTGAAGATTTCTGGAAAAATGTAAAAGTAACAGGAGATTCGAGCGAAATGAATCTTGAACTTGAAAAAGCAGGTCGAGTAGCAGATTTTTTAGAATTGGGTGAATTATTTGCTAAAGATGCGTTGAATAGAGAAGAATCTTGTGGAGGTCATTTCAGAGAAGAATCTATAGAATTAGAAGGAGATCAAAAAGGAGAAGCAAAACGTAAGGATGATGAATATGCATATGTTTCAGCATGGGAATATAAAGGTGAACCCGGAGATGCAATTTTGCACAAAGAAGTATTGGAGTTTAAAGATATTGAGTTAAAACAACGATCATATAAATAATTAAGACAGTATGAATCTTACATTAAAAATCTGGAGACAAAAAGACGCGGGATCTAAGGGTCAAATGGTCGAATATAAAGTAACTGAGATCTCTGAGCATATGTCTTTCTTGGAAATGATGGACGTTTTGAATGAACAATTGGTTAATTCCAATGATGAGCCTGTCGCTTTCGATCATGATTGTCGCGAGGGAATCTGTGGTATGTGTTCTTTGTTTATTAACGGAGAAGCCCATGGCCCAGATAGAGGTGTGACAACGTGCCAGTTACATATGCGAATGTTTAAGGATGGAGATACCATTATCATAGAACCGTTTAGAGCAAAAGCCTTCCCGGTAATTAAAGATTTGGTAGTTGATCGATCTTCATTTGAAAGAATTCAGCAGGCAGGAGGATTTATTTCGGTAAATACTTCAGGGAATACTCAAGATGCAAATTCTATTTTAATTAATAAGAAAGCGGCAGATGACGCAATGGATGCAGCAACATGTATAGGATGTGGAGCCTGTGTAGCTACGTGTAAAAATTCGTCGGCTATGTTGTTTGTGGGCGCAAAAGTATCACAATACGCTTTGCTACCTCAAGGACAGGTGGAGGCTGCAATACGTGTTTTAAACATGGTTGAGCAGATGGATAAGGAAGGATTCGGAAACTGTACAAATACTGGAGCCTGCGAAATTGAATGTCCTAAAGGAATTTCCTTGGAGAATATAGCAAGAATGAATCGAGAATACCTAAAGGCTAGTTTTTAACCAAAATTAAACTGCTTTTAGTTGCCCTTTATGAATTTCAGAAATAGGAACTATAGAATCAAGGTTCTTAAGAATTGTTTGTGTAAATTTTGTTACATCATAGGGCTTTACAACGATATCGTTCATTCCTGATTCATAAATTTGATAACGTATTTCTTCTACTTCTACCGCAGTTAACGCAATAATAGGAACGATTTGATTGAATAAACGTATTTCTTTTGTCGCCTCCATACCATTTTTCATTGGCATGTTAATATCCATTAGTATAAGGTCGTAGTTACTTTCTTTTACCATTTGAATTGCTTCGTTTCCGTTTTCCGCTAAGGAACATAAAACATGATTTTTTTCAAGGATTTTTTTCGTAACAATCTGATTAATCCTGTTATCCTCAACAATTAAGATCTTTTTACCATTAAGAGAGTTTGTGTCAAGTATAGCTAATTCTTTCTTTTTAATAACTTGATCGATAGCCTTAAATGAGAGTTCAAATGAAAATATAGAACCTTTTCCAGGGTCACTTTCTAATTGGATTTGAGAATTTGATAATGCGAGAAGCTTTTTTACAATTGGAAGCCCCAAGCCTGTTCCTTGATAATTGTAATTCACAGAGTTAGCTTGTGAAAATTCTTCAAATATTAGTTCTTGTTTGTCATTTGGGATACCAATTCCATTGTCTTTAACATAAAACTTAATTGCAACATCCGTGCCCTTACGATGAACAGTTTCAGCAATTAAATAGATTTCTCCGTTCTCTGTAAATTTGCATGCGTTCCCAAGAAGATTCATTAATATCTGAGATAATCTAATTGAGTTTCCACGGAGATATTCAGGAATGATTTCTGAAATATGTATATGTATTTTGTTTTTATTCTGAAGGCGCATATATTCAAATGATGCCGCTATTTTTCTGGTTAACTCCCTAAGATTAAAATCTGTTTGCTCATCTTCAATATTGTTGGAATCAATTTTATTTATTTGTAAAACATCATTAATTAAAGCTAGGAGATAATCTGCCGAAAATTTTAATGACTTTAAATCATTTTCATGTTTTATAAGAGATTTATCTTCTAAAAGAATGGTACTTAATCCAATTACACCATAAAGCGGTGTCCTCAATTCATGACTTACTGTTGAAAAAAACTTACTTTTTGCCAGAGACGATTTCTCACTTTCTTCTTTGGCTTTGAGGTATTCTTTATTTTTTAATTTGAGTTCTTGGACAAGAGCTTTTCTGTTACGATAGGCATAATATAATGCGAAAAAAAGCAGACTAAAACAGACGAATACAATTATTAAAAAAGTGTTTAGTCGGCTCTTATTATTTACTTTTTCAACCTGTAGTTGATATTGTGTCTCTGCCTCTTTCACCTCTTTTTTATATTCTGCCACTTGGTGATTTGCAGACGCTGCTTCAACTTCTGTCGATATTAATTTTTGTTGGTTGATATCTAGGTATTCTTCATATTTTACTCTTGCGGCCAGAGCATCTTTATAATTCTCTTGTGCCATTAGGTTTTCACTATAATAATAGTAAGCATCTTCGAGGGCGACTTCGAAACCATTTTTTTCTCCATCTTTGATTGCTTTTGTGAGATAACCGTTCGCGAGAATACGGTTTCCAGCTAAGAAATGATATTGCCCTTGTAGGATTTCAAGGTCAACCTCGTATGTTGGATCTCCATAATTAATAAATTTTTTAGCCTTTATAATATGAATATAAGCCCTATTGTAGTCTTCGTTTTCTAATGCCGTTAAAACGGTATTATAATGAGCTTTTGCAAGGCTTGTGGAATCCTGTAATTTTTCAAAGAGTGCTATGGATTTATCATGATAAATAATCGCTTTATCTATATTATCGCTCGAAATGGAATATATATTAGCTAGATCCATATAGGAAAGAGCCGTTAATGTGTCATTTTTAAGGATTAAAGCTTGTTTCTCAGATTTTTCAAAACTCTCCTTCGCTAAAATAGTGTCACCCAAAATAAGGTAATCATATCCCAAATTTCTGAATCCTTTATATATATGACTTGGATTGTCAATTTCAAAGGCTAATTTTAAGAGTTCAAAATTGATAGTAAGATCCTTTCGATATTCTCCATTATTATAGTAAATAGTTGAGGAGTCAATAAGTTGCTGAAAAAATACTTCTTTTGGATTAGAATTAATCTCTTTTGAGCCGGATGCAAAAGGAGATTTCTGCCCATAGATACTTACTACAGAAATAAAAAACAAAAAGAAATAACAAAATTTCTTCATTGATTTGATTAATTTGGGGGTGGCTAATATACGGATTTATTTAAAAAAATTCAAGAAAACGATAATATATGCATTTTAACGATAATAATTAATACTAAATGAGGATATTTCCTACAAAAATGCCAAATGTAAAAACAAGTATTTTTACGATTATGAGTCAAATGGCTCATGAGAATAATGCTGTTAATCTTTCACAAGGGTTTCCCGATTTTGAAAGTGATCCAATTTTAATAGATTTAGTAGCCAGAGCGATGAAAGATGGATATAATCAATACGCTCCAATGGCAGGCGATCTTGAACTTCGAAATCAAATTTCATTAAAGTTTGAGAGTCTTTATAATAAAGTCTACCGCCCCGAAACTGAAATCACCATAACGGCAGGGGCAACACAAGCAATTTTCACTGCAATTGCAGCTACTATTGGTAAAGGTGATGAGGTAATTATTTTTACTCCGGCTTATGATTGTTATGAACCGACCATTACTTTATTTGGAGGGCTCACAATCTCAATTCAATTAGAAGCTCCATTTTTTAGACCTAATTGGGAAATGGTTGCTGAAGCGATAAATGTAAATACTAAAATGATAATCATTAATTCCCCTCATAATCCTAGTGGCATGGTATTTTCGGAAGACGATATGCTCCATTTGCAAACTTTAGTCAAGCAACATGAGCTTATTGTAATAAGCGATGAAGTTTATGACCATATTATTTTTGATGGAAACTCTCATCAGAGTGCTGCAAAATTTTCTGGTTTGGCTTCTCGAACATTTATCATTGGGTCTTTTGGAAAGACTTTTCATAATACAGGCTGGAAAGTTGGCTATTGTATTTCTCCTGAATATTTAATGAAGGAATTTCGAAAAGTTCATCAATTCAATGTGTTTAGTGTAAATCACCCAGTTCAAAGAGCCTTGGCCATTTATTTGCGGAACAGAGAAAATTATTTAAATATTTCTGCATTTTATCAAAAGAAGCGTGACTTTTTTATAAGCCTATTGAAAGACTCAAGATTTAAAATTGTTCCTTCAAAAGGCACTTATTTTCAACTACTAGATTTTTCCAATATTTCTTCTCAACGAGATGTTGTCTTCGCAGAACAACTCACCAAAGAGAATAAAATAGCTACAATACCTACTTCAGTATTTAATGCAAACAATGAAGATTATAAGCTAATTAGGGTTTGTTTTGCTAAAAGAGACGATACTCTTAGAGCTGCGGCTACTATCTTAAAGGGAATTTAAATTAGTAATTTGAGGTGATTTTAACTATAAATTAAATTAATTGTCAAATTATTACTTACAATTGGTAAAGTCTATAAAAGGAGTTTTTATTTGGTAACTTTACATTTATATTGGATTAAAAATTGATAAATTATGGATAACGAGAATAATTACAATGACATGAGTAAGTGCCCTTTTATGGGAGGAACTCAAAAACAGAGTGCGGGTGGTGGTACGACTAATCGAGATTGGTGGCCGAATCAATTGAAGTTGAACATTCTTCGTCAAAATTCCTCTAAATCTGACCCCATGAGTAAGACATTTGACTACTCTAAGGAGTTCAAAGACCTCAATTTAACGGATGTGAAGAAAGATCTTTTTGATTTAATGACAACATCTCAGAGTTGGTGGCCAGCCGATTATGGTCACTACGGACCGCTCTTTATTCGTATGGCTTGGCACAGCGCAGGTACGTACCGAATAAGTGATGGTCGTGGCGGAGCAGGCTCAGGAACACAGCGTTTTGCGCCCCTTAATAGTTGGCCTGATAATGGAAATCTTGATAAAGCACGATTACTATTATGGCCTATTAAGAAGAAATATGGTAAGAAATTATCTTGGGCTGATTTGATGATCCTTGCGGGTAATTGTGCCTTAGAGTCAATGGGTTTTGAGACTTTTGGATTTGCAGGCGGTCGCGTAGATGTTTGGGAGCCAGAACAAGATATTTATTGGGGTTCCGAAACGGAATGGTTAGGAGACAAACGTTATACGGGTAATCGTGAATTAGAGAATCCACTCGGAGCTGTTCAAATGGGGTTAATATACGTTAATCCAGAGGGCCCAAATGGTAATCCAGATCCACTTAAGTCTGCAATAGATATTCGTGAAACATTTGGACGAATGGCTATGAACGACGAAGAAACTGTTGCACTTATAGCTGGCGGACATACTTTTGGAAAAGCTCATGGTGCCGCAGATCCAAATAAATATGTTGGTAGAGAACCTGCAGGGGCGAGTATTGAAGAACAGGGTTTAGGCTGGAAAAATACATATGGTAAAGGTCATGGAGACGATACAATTACTAGCGGGATAGAAGGAGCATGGACACCTAACCCAACTCAGTGGGATAATGACTATTTTAATGTCCTTCTAGGTTATGATTGGGAATTAACCAAGAGCCCTGCTGGAGCATATCAATGGACACCTACAAAAACATCTGCTGCAAAAACTGCACCAGCAGCGGGTGATTCTTCAAAAAGACAAGTACTTATGATGACTACGGCAGATATGGCACTAAAAATGGATTCCATTTACGAACCTATTTCTAGATTTTTCCACGCGAACCCCGACAAGTTTGCGGACGCTTTTGCTCGCGCTTGGTTCAAATTAACACATCGTGATATGGGGCCAATTAGTCGTTACCTTGGACCTGAAGTGCCTAAGGAAGAACTAATCTGGCAAGACCCTACCCCAGCCGTTACACATTCATTGATTGATGATCACGACATTGTCGCTCTAAAGGCTAGGATCCTTGCTTCTGGTTTGTCCGTGTCCCAATTAGTGTCTACAGCATGGGCTTCAGCGTCAACTTTCCGTGGATCGGATAAACGTGGTGGTGCAAATGGTGCACGTATTCGCCTTTCTCCGCAAAAGAATTGGGATGTAAATAACCCTGCTGAACTATCGATAATTTTAGGAATTCTAGAGGGTATTCAAAAAGAGTTTAACAGTGCTCAAAATGGAGATACGTTGGTTTCGTTGGCAGACCTAATTGTTTTGGGAGGATGTGTAGGGATTGAGCGAGCAGCAAAGAATGATGGTAAAGTTGTAACGGTACCTTTTACTCCTGGTAGAACAGATGCTTCACAAGAACAAACGGATGTAGATTCATTCGCTGTTCTTGAGCCAGTTGCAGATGGGTTTAGAAACTACTTAAAGAAGAATCAGATGGCATCGGCTGAGGAATTGCTGGTTGACCGAGCGCAACTATTGACTCTCACAGTACCAGAGATGACGATTTTAGTTGGAGGTATGCGGGTTCTTAATACAAACTTCGATAAATCCAATCATGGTGTCTTCACTAACAATTCAGAAAAGCTTACAAATGATTTTTTCGTAAACCTTCTTGATATTGGAACTATGTGGAAAGCAATTTCGGAAGATGATCAAATATTTGAAGGACGTAACCGAAAAACAGGAGAATTCAAATGGACTGGAACTCGAGCTGATCTCATATTCGGTTCAAACTCGGAGCTACGAGCACTTGCTGAAGTTTATGGATGCGAGGATTCCCGAGAGCAGTTTGTTCATGACTTTGTCGCTGCTTGGACCAAAGTTATGAATCTTGATCGCTTTGATTTGGCCTGATTTGAGCATATTTTTATAGTATTTAGTTTTGTTGAAACAAAAGCGGAACACTATCTTTAGGATTCCGCTTTTTTAATGAAAGAATTAGTTAATGATACATCAATTATTTAAAGCTATTCGTAATGAAGACTTAATAGAGGTTGAATCTATTTTAGAGTCGTTTCCCCATTTAGTCTCGGGAAGAGATCTACGAGGTTTTACACCGTTGTTATTAGCGACTTATTATGGATTGAGAGGAATTTCAGAAATTATCCTACAATATCCACAATTCTTAGATGTACAGGATAATTCTGGTAATACAGCTCTTATGGGTGTTTGTTATAAGGGGCATGAAGACCTTGTAAAATTGTTAATTGAGAATGGAGCTAATGTAAATTGCACAAATTATAATGGAGTTACAGCCCTTATTTTTGCTGTGACCTTTGGAAGAAATTCGATCGTAAAATTACTAATTGAATGCGGTGCAGATACTAGTCTTACAGATGATCGTGGGCATACTGCAAAAGACTATGCTAGGATGCATGGCGTTGACAATATTGTTGAATTACTAGAATCCTAATTCCTAATGAACCTACTCTCTGTTACACTGATACAGGCACCTTTAATTTGGGAAAACCAAGTCGCCAATCGGGATTATTTTTCGCGTAAAATAACTGAGATTTCAGGAAGCACGAATCTAATTATCCTTCCTGAAATGTTTACAACCGGCTTTTCGATGAATGCGCAATTTCTTTTTGAAGAAAATGAAGGTCAGACATTGCAATGGATGATTTCGGAAGCTAGAAAAAATAACTCGGCTATTACTGGAAGCATAATTATCAAGGATGAAGAGAAGTTTTTTAATCGACTTTATTTTGTTTTTCCCAATGGGGAATTTAAGCAATATGATAAGCGACATACGTTTACTCTTGCTAATGAGCACAAAATTTATACCGCAGGTAAGGAGCATTTAATCGTTGATTATTTGGGATGGAAAATTTGTCCTTTAATTTGCTACGATCTGCGCTTTCCTGTTTGGTCAAGAAATACTTTCGATTATGATCTTCTTATTTATGTTGCAAATTGGCCTATGAAAAGAATTATAGCTTGGGATACTTTATTAAAAGCACGCGCCATTGAAAATTTGAGTTATTGCATAGGTGTGAATCGAATTGGAACTGATGGAAACGGTCATGAATATGTTGGCCATTCAGCAGTTTACGATGCCTTGGGAGAACGAATTTCAACTAAAGAGTATGATATGGAATTTGTAGAGACAATACTTTTGGATCGAAGCCATATTATGGCTCACAGAGAACATCTGCAGTTCTTGACCGATCGTGATAAGTTTAGTCTAGAGTAAAGGTTTCATGTAGACTCCAGTTCGCTCGAACTTCGATTTTGGAAGGATAATAAATATTTTTTTCTGGTTTTAATCGAAGTAAAAAATTGCCAGTATCCCATTTGCCATTTTGGTTTTCATCATAAATTAGGCGAACGTAATATATTCCAGGTGGGATATATTCAAAAAAGATAGGTTTGTTTTCTGAAAGATATTTTTCGGACACCACTTCAAATTTATTATTAACTAATTCCACAATAATGGGGAGCTGCTTTACATTGACCATTGTAAGTGCTAAATTTCCGTAATCTGAAATTGCCTTTGTTTTGACAACAAAATTTAAAGTGTCGTTAGTTTTTTTAAAAAAGTCGGTCACGGCTCCAGGCAAAACTTGAACCCTATATAGTTGTTCTTCCGTTTTAGGAAAATAGATCTTTGCAATATTAAATTTTTCATCTAAGCTAATTGTGGCTTCTACAGCCACAGAATCTTTATTGATAACCTTAACCTTTTCAGAATTAACGGAAAGAATTGGGGTATTTGCTCTTACTCTCAATGTATCATTAAGCGTGAGAATACCGCTATTCAAAGCCGCTAACTGTAATGTATCTTTAAAAAGATCACGCATTCTAACGTTAAGAGTATCGACCTTTCCGTAATTGGTGGTAACAAAGACCAAAGAATCTACTTCTAATTCAGGACGAAAATAATAGTGTATAGTGTCCCTTTTATTATCATTATAAATTCTATAGTCAAAATTTTCAGGAGTCTCTGATATTACTTTTAGGGAAAATTCATTTGCATTACCTTCAAAACCAATTGTTATATGATTTTTCCCTTCATGTTTAGCTCTTCCAATTTTATATGGAGCAATTTCTTTGAATAAGGTTAAAACATAAGAACTATCTGCTGGAAGTGAAATTATGGATTCCACGAACCCAATTTTGTCATTAAGGGGCTGAAACAAATAATCGCTATTATTTTCTTTTAGAGCCATCAATAGATACTTACCTTTTTTAAGATTTGCCAGCTCAAATGTTCCAGTGCTGTCAATGGTTGTAGTAACATAGGTAGGCTTTTCAGTAAACACTAAGGAGTCTTTAAAGAGCTCATTAACTTCATGTAAAATAATGGTCACAGGTACCTCGGGTTTTAGTAACTGCGCATCTATTACTTTTCCTGAAACCTTTAAGCTATCTATATAATTACCAGTAGAAAAAACATATTTAAAATATTTGTATGGATTTCCTTCGGAATTATCAACAATGCTATTTCCGAAATTAAAAGAATAAGTAGTATTCTCATTTAAAGTATCAAGAATTTTTATTTTCAAAACTTTTGAAGCATTTAAAGGAGTAATTAATGGTAAATACTTAAGCGGTGGCGAAATAATAAGTTCCTTTTGAAGGTCCTTCAGTTTTATGTATTCATTAAAATAAATTCGAATTTCGTTTCCTGTAAAGTTTATATTAAAATTTTCGGGATTGCTTTTAACTATTACCGGAGGTATACTATCCTTTGGCCCTCCAGATGGCGAGCCTTTTTTGGCACAATCTAAGAAAGAGAGTAAAAATAAAAATAGTATGGGAACGTAAAGTATTCTAGCCTTCATCAAACAAAAGTAATAAGATTTTTTCAAGTCCACTCTCCTTTATACATTGGATTTTTTTCTTTCTGCAAGAATAAAAATGGCCTTTATGCAATGGCAATAGTAGCAAGACTAATTTTAACATTCGTATTTTTAAGTAATTGCAAAGCGCAACTTTCTAATGTAGCACCTGTTGTTACTATATCATCAACTAGTAAGACGTGTTTGTGCATTAATTCTTCGGCATTTTGAACAGAAAATATTTCCTCTGAATTAAAGCGTGTAAATCTTTGCTTAAATACTTGTGAATTTGTTTTGAAAACTTTAATAAGAATGTCATCACGATATGGAATTTCAAGTGCTTTTGCTATTTCTCTTCCAAAGCCTTCAACTTGATTATAACCTCTTTTTTTTAATTTTTGTTTATGTAAAGGTACTGGAATTACAATATCCACTGTTTTATAGTGTTCTATTTTAGAGAGTTCATTGCCCAGCCAACCTCCAAAAAAGCTACTTATTTCTTTTTGCCCTCTATACTTAAGATTGTGCATTAATTCTTGTGTAATTCCCTTTTTTTGAAATTGAAAAAGTGCAGTTGCTTCCTCAACTTTAAATCTGCCATAAAAAATGTCTTTCATACCAGAACTTTCCGTTTTGTGATGACAAACAAGAGGAAGTTTATGTCTACAATCGACACAAAGTATCTTTTCTTGCTTCGAAAGTATTGAATTGCATGCATTGCAAACTCTTGGAAACAGTATATTTAACATTATTTAATATTTTTTATCATTTTATAAACGTTTTTGATTCACACACTTACTACCTTTGTTCTCCAATACGTTAATAATTTACAATATGGAAACAGAAAATAATAATTCTAAATTTAAGATATTAATAGGTATCTTATCTGTTTTATTAATAGGTTTAGCTGTGTACACAGTCTCACTTTATAATGACAGTAAAAATACAGTTAGTGGGTTAGAACAACAAAAGGCAGAAATTGAGATGGAATTAGAGTCTTTACTCGCTAATTATGACGAAGTTATTCAGGATAATGAGTTGAAAGACAAGGATCTATTAGCAGCCAGAGAAAGAATAGAGGTGTTGTTGGATTCGGTCAAAGATTCTGAGGCTAATGTAGCATTGATTAGTCGCTATAGAGCCGAAATAGGAAGGTTGAAAGATGAGCGTAAAATGCTGTTTATAAAAGCAGATAGTTTAATTGCCGAAAATAGACGTCTAGAATTACAGCGAGATAGCACATCCGATGTTTTGTCAGAAACATATAAGGTGGTAGATTCAGTAAACCAACAGAATACAGAGTTAACTCAAACCGTAAAAAAAGGATCTGCACTTAGTGCAATAGACTTAAGAGGTGAAGCTGTAATTGTTAGAAGTAATGGAAAAATAGTTGACACAAAACGTTCTAGTCGGGCAGATAAGGTTAGAACTTGCTTTACTTTAACTCCAAATGCTATTGCTCAAAAAGGCGATAAAGTATTGTACGTACAGGTTATAAATCCGAAAAATAATCTATTAGGAGATAATGAAGTGATCACATTTGATGAAGGTGTTTTGAAATATAGTGCATCTACTAAAGTGTTTTATGAAAACGATGAATTGGACGTATGTATTTTGGTTAATGCAACAGAAGCTGATTTGATTCCAGGGCGATACGTCATTAATGTTTTTGATGGTTATAAGATGATTTCTACTTCAGCAATGGAATTAAAATAATATATTAGATTTATTTGAAAAAATAGTTGGAACCGCTACGATGTTATCGTGGCGGTTTTTTTATTTTTGCGCTATGGTAAATAATGAGGATCAATTTAAAAAAGTAATTTCGCACGCTAAAGAATATGGATACATATTTGCTTCTAGCGAGATCTACGATGGATTAAGTGCAGTATATGATTATGCGCAGAACGGTGTAGAACTCAAAAAAAATATAAGGGAATATTGGTGGAGAAGCATGGTTTTTATGCACCAAAATATTGTTGGAATTGATGCGGCAATTTTAATGCATCCTACTACCTGGAAGGCTTCTGGGCATGTAGATGCTTTTAACGATCCATTAATTGATAATAAGGATTCAAAAAAGCGCTATCGAGCAGATGTTTTGATTGAAGATTATGCGGAAAAATTAAATCAAAAAGCTCAAAAAGAAATTGATAAGGCTAAAAAGAGATTTGGAGATAGTTTTGATGAAAATCAATTCATCGCAACTAATGAAAAGGTCTTAAATTATAAAACTCGGCAAAAAGAAATTTTAGAGCGTATGGCGCGATCTCTGGAAACAGAGAATTTAGCCGATGTTAAAGCTCTCATTGAAGAATTGGAGATAGCCGATCCAGATACTGGTTCAAGAAACTGGACTGAGGTGCGTCAATTTAATCTCATGTTTGGAACTAAATTAGGTGCCTCGGCGGATAGTGCAATGGATCTATACCTCCGTCCTGAAACAGCTCAAGGGATCTTTGTAAATTTTTTGAATGTTCAAAAAAGCGGCAGAATGAAAATTCCTTTTGGGATTGCCCAGACAGGAAAAGCCTTTCGTAATGAAATTGTAGCTCGTCAGTTTATATTCAGAATGCGCGAGTTTGAACAAATGGAAATGCAATTTTTCGTTCGCCCTGGGGAAGAAATGAAATGGTACGAATATTGGAAGGATACTCGTTTGAAATGGCACTTATCATTGGGATTGGGAAAAGAGAATTATCGATTCCATGATCATGAAAAATTAGCACATTACGCAAATGCTGCGACGGACATAGAGTTTAATTTTCCGTTTGGATTTAAAGAGTTGGAAGGAATTCACTCTCGAACGGATTTCGACCTAAAGGCTCATGAAAAGCATTCAGGTAAAAAACTTCAGTTTTTCGATCCAGAATTGAACACGAATTACACTCCATTTGTAGTGGAAACATCAATAGGACTAGATAGAATGTTTTTGGCGGTATTAAGCAATTCACTTGAAGAAGAAATGCTTGAAGATGGAAGTACTAGAACTGTTTTGAAGCTTCCAATAATATTGGCGCCAGTTAAGGCGGCAATTTTACCCCTAGTCAAGAAGGATGGGTTGCCAGAAATAGCCGAGAAGATTATTCAAGACCTACAATGGGAGTATAATGTAATTTACGATGAAAAAGATGCAGTTGGAAGAAGATATCGACGACAGGATGCAAATGGAACTCCTTTTTGCATTACGGTAGATCATCAAACAAAGGAAGATCAGACCGTAACCATTCGACATCGGGATAGTATGCTACAGGAACGAATTAAAATTGCAGAGATTTCGGGAAAAATAAAGGAAAGTATTTCTTATCAAAAATGGCTTGGCTAATTCGTAATATAAAATAGTAATTGAAAAAAGAGAAGTTTACTGCTCTCTTTTTTGAATTGCTTCAATACTTATCGGATTTGCTTTCTCACAGCGATTCATCATTCGTAACCCATTAAATTTAAACCATATTTTTACGCCATCCTGCATAAAACTTTCCTCTAAATTAATAGGATCCAATAAATTGGCCTTGTCATTATCCATTTGAATAGTATACGGACAATCTCCTTTTATCTGAGACACAACTATGGTTCCTTTTAAAAAGCCCGCATCTATCATTTTTTGGTTCTTCATATTTACGTTGGAATTGGTGTCAGTTTTATCTGTTTGAGAGTTGGACTTAGAAGAAGAGCAACATGAAATAATTATAAAGATAAATATTGAGATAAAACTTTTTAAAAGTGTCATAAAATCTAATTTTAAGGTTTCCAATTGGAAAATTACAAATATTGTGCCTTATGACAATGCAAATTAACGAGGTTTTCTTTTTATAAACTTTTTCATTGATCATTAAGTAGTCTATTGATTCACTAGGACAATAATTTTATTAAAATACTTGATGACCAGCGATTTATATAAATAAATTTATGCTTATTTTTTGCTGTTATTTGAATAATTGATAGTATTTTTAAAACTTTATTAAACTAAACTAAAAAATTTTCAAGATGAAAGTAAAAATCACCCTATTATTTTTGCTGCTTGCGGTAATATTGCCAGCCAATGCACAAAAGAACGAGGCACAAAAGGCATTCTACTCTGGTACAGTTGCGTCTGTTAAACACGTTCCATCGTTGGCATCCAGAGAATACCTAGAACCGGCAGATATGACCCCAAGGGAGGCCAAAGACAGGAGATCAGGACAGAACAATGTAATTATCGGAAAAGACCCGCAGAAAGAAAACGATCGCCTTGCGAGCAATCCAAACCCCTTGACAGGAAAAATTAAAGGGAGAGCGCTACTTTTTGATTTTGAAGCAACTGCTTCAGGTTCATCACCTTCAGATCCAACTGCAGCTGTAGGTCCTAATCATTACCTATCAGTTTTCAACACAGGTTTTAGAATATTCGACAAAGCTGGAACACCTTTAACAGGTCAGCTAAACGTGAATAATATTTTTTCCAATGGTGGATGCTGTGATCTTACGGCTTCCTACGATTCTGCTGCTGACCGTTGGGTATTGACATACTTATTCGCCAGCAACGGACAAATGCAGGTTGGTATTTCAGATGGTGGTGACCCTGTTACCTCGGGTTGGTATGTGTATACAATACCCAATGTACAGGACTACAATAAACTTTCTGTTTGGAGTGATGGTTATTATGTAACCGCTAATAAATCGGGGACTCCCAAAATTTGGGCGCTGGAAAGAGATGAAATGCTTTTGGGAAATCCGGCTGCGCAGGTGCAGGGATTTAATTTACCCGGACTTGTAACCAGTGGTTTTTACAGTCCACAGGCGTTTAATGTTACCGATGATGTTATGCCTGCTGCTGGGGGCGCACCCATAGTCTATTTACAAGACGATGCTTGGGGGGGAGTTGCAACCGATCATTTAAAGTTATGGACAGTTGATGTTGACTGGGTAACACCGGCTAACTCAACTATTTCTGCGGCTTCTCAGATTCCTCTTACTCCTTTTATTTCAGTATTTGACGGCGGAAGTTTCTCTAATTTGACACAGCCTGGTGGAGGTGTAGCTATTGATGCTTTACAGGCAACAATCATGAATCAGGCGCATTTCAGAAAATTCTCAGGACACAATTCGGCCGTGTTTAATTTTGTTGTGGATACAGATGCAGGTGGAGGAGAATTGGCTGGGGTTCGTTGGATGGAATTGCGTCAAACAGCAGATAATCAACCTTGGACCTTATTTCAGGAGGGAACCTATACGTCGACCGATGGGAAACACGCTTGGCACGCAAGTTTAGCGATGGATGCCTTTGGAAATATAGGGATGGGATATACTGCTATGGCAGGACCAACTACACCAAATCCAACCGACTTTAGAGTGAGCTCTTATTATACTGGTAGATTTGCAGCAGATCCTGCTGGAACGATGACCGTTGCGGAAACATTAATCCAAGCTGGAACTTCCAACATGCCTAATTTTAGATATGGGGATTATTCAAAAATTGATGTGGATCCTGCAGATGACATGACTTTTTGGTTTATAAATGAAATCAATAAAGCGGGAAGAAAAGATCATGTTGGGGTATTTCAAATTGCTGCTGCACTTAACAATGATGTTGGGGCGATTAGCGTTGACGCACCTGTTGACGGGCCTTTGACAAATGCAGAGCCAGTGACGGTTACAATTTTTAATTATGGATTGGATGCTCAATCGAATATTCCGGTAAATTTAACTATCGATGCTGTTAGTATTGCAGATGAAGTTTTTCCGGGACCATTAGCTCCTTCAACTTCTGCTCAGTACACGTTTACTGCGACCGGAGATTTTTCAATACCTTCTACTACCTATGTGGTTACAATAACAACCAACCTTGGTGGAGATCAGGATAACGGGAATGATAGTGTTACGCAAAACGTTACCAATACTAGTTTAGGTGTTGAAGATAACATTGCTAATGATGCTGAATTAATGCTTCTTAACAGAGGGGGAAATAAATATGAAGTAAGATTAGCCACTACAGCTGTTTCTGAAACACTTGTGTTAACAGTAACAAACATGCTTGGACAAACCTTATTAAGTCGTAATCTTGATAACAACGGTCAAGGATATTTTTACGATTTAGACATGTCTTACGCAGCTTCAGGAGTTTATATTGTTAGACTTGGAAATCGAACTTTAGGGAATTCGAAGCGATTAGTTGTTAAATAGTATTTTTTAATTAACATTCGCAAATTGAAAAGGCTGCCCGAAAAGGCAGTCTTTTTCATTTTAGAAGAATGCTTTAAGTTGAATACTCCCGGTATGTATAGTATTTGAGTTTTGGCTATCTCTACCATAATAAGATAGATTTGCGTCAAGAAATTTTGTAATGCGTTTCTGTAATAATAAACGCCAGGTATAATTAACACCAGGCTGCAACCCTTCTAAAATTTGATAGGCAACAGGTGAATAAGCACTTCCTTTGAAATCATTATTAATATAAGTAAACTCTCCGTTTATGGAAATTTTTTCAGCATTGGTATAGGAAAAGGAAAGCCCTATTTTTTGCTGGGTAAGGTCTTCCATTTCCCCAATTGTATTGTTCTTCTTCAAGAAATGGTAAAATAGGTCAAAGCTTGTTTGTCTATTTAACAAATAAGAAATTTTTGGGTTGATTTCATTAAGGTCTAAATTATAATTCCTGTTTTCAAAATTTTGAGATTCACTTTTATTCCTTCCTTTTGTTATATTCAGATTAGCTAGCCAGCTTTCCCATAGTTTATGATTAAAATTTAGTTGATGACTCTCAAGTTTATTTTTTTGTAATCCTAACGAAATTAAATTATTGCTTGAGTTAGATAAATAGGTATAACTAGTTGTGTAAAATTGCTTTCCTCGATTGAAGAACAGAGCATTTCTGAAATTAAGAGTTAGACCCAATTGATCGTCTCCTCCATCTTGAAACGGATTAATATTAAACGAATCGTTTCGCTTACGTACTTTTCGATTTACAACATAGGATGTTTGATTGTAAAAGTGTGAAAGAATTCTCTGAAACCCTTCTTTTCTAGCCCATGATTGAGGATTAAGCGTAACGATCTGGCTAAATTTATTTTCTCTTATTTTTATGAAAACTTGGTTAGGCAATAAAATTCGAACATAATCCGCCTCATCTTGGAATTGTGCTATTTCAAATTCATCTAATTCCTGAATCTCATTTTCATTATAATCATTCCAGGTATAAACTCCTGTGCCGGATTCAACCTGCACATAAGTAAATTCTTGCTGTGGAATTACCCCATTATTTGTTTCTAAAGCGGTATTTAATCGTATTCCGTTTTCTAGAAGTGATTGATTATATAAAATACGGGAGTTTAGGGATTTCTCGTCTGCATCGTTGCCATCTTCATCTTTTCGGATTCTATAGTTTGCAAAAATTAAAAGTTGTGAATTTTTAGTGCTAATGGGTTTTGATTTTGCGAAAAAGGTCTGAGATGTACTCACTTTTTGTAATTCAGAATTACGCAAACTATCATTCACTCGAAATTGATAACCTCCTTCAGCAAAGACAGCTGTGCTGTCACCAATACCTGTGAACACATCAAACGAATCGAATTTTTGACTGGAAGAGGTCAGACTATCATTACTAACAGCTCGAACTTTATTATTTTCAAGATTAAGTTTACCTCCCACCCAAGCTTTATTTAATGAGTAAGTGGTTCGATTATTAAGTCGGAAAAACTTAGAATCTAAAATATCTCCTTTACTACTAAGATAGCTTACTTGCGTATTTGATCGTAGTTGTTTAAGTTTTATTTCTGATGCAATTTCATGACGTATGCCTCTAAAGTTTTCCGAATAATCTAAGTTTTGAAAAGTATAACGTCCAGCACCGATGGTAGGATGTAAAATTTCGACTCCTGTTGTTATAAAGCGCTCATTACCCAAAGGATTAGTAAGATTCCAGTCCCTGATGAATTCTATATTATATAAGCGTTCAATATTTCTAAAATCTTCATTTACAAAATCAAGAGCTCCAAATCCGACTACCTTCAGGCTATCGGCAAATGTTATGATATTTTGACGAGCATTTAGTCTTCCAGCAAAACCATCATTGTTTCCGTTATCAATATTTGAAAATAAGTTGAGATCATTTTTACTGCCTGCTACCTCAAAATCAACTCTAGTTTTTTCGGAAGGATGGTAGCTTCCATTTAAGCCTCCTATTTGCAATTTGGTAGGAGCCTTTAATTGTATAATTGGTTCATAATAACCCTGAGGAATACCATTTATTGGAGTAGCATATTCATATATTTTATTAATGGCGTTCGTACTATTCAAAACATAGTTCCCCATATTTGCCCCAACTAAAGTGAAACGTACATTAAATAATTCATCATCTGGATTAACAGAAAAAACAAATATTTCCTCCCCATTAATAATATCTTTTCGATATAAAATTTTATTTTCTGAAAAAGAATCAGGTACTGCAGATGGCGCAATCATTTCCATCATATCGTCTCCAGCGGCTTGTAAAATTGCAACCTGTTCTTCCGTTAAATTTTGTTGTAATGGTTGGTTTTTCGCATCATTTTCTGAATATACGTAAACTCCCATATCAAAGGTTTCACTGGAGTAATTTCCACCGCCATATCCTATAAAGCGCGTGTAATTTCGATCTGTATATTGATAATCTATTGTTATTCGCATATTCTCCGTAATGGGATATGTTGCATTGAATTTTAGTTCCCCTGCATTGTAATCAATTATGTAGTCCTTATTCTCACCTCGCTCAATTAAAAATCCATTTACAAATACACGCTCACTTCCAGAAACTATTAAAATGTATAATTCACCGTTAGGACCTACAAGTTTATAAGGACCTTGATTTCCTTCTTGACCGACAAAGGAACTACTTGTAAAAACGCCTTTTACTAACGCTCCAGCTACATAAGCCGAGGTTTTTGAACCATTTTCGTGATGTACTGTCCCAGCGAGTGATATCCCCTGTACTTTTTTAGTAAATCTCCCGAAATAACTGTTCTGATTTGTTAAATCTACATCACCAGCTCTTATATTCCAGTTGTCACTATAGAGTTCAATGAAAATTTGATCGAATTCATCAAGACTCTGAGAGTAGCCACCTTCCTGCGTCGGGATGTTAGCATCCTGCAATGAGGCCCGTATTGAAACGTTTTCGTTTAATTTTCCGGTAATCTGTAAATCTAGTTCAGAGGTAACAACTGCATTTTGGTTACTTCCTACTGTAATGCCTCGAGAAATACTCCCCGCCGTATTTAAGCCCTCAAATGGGATAAAAGTGCCAGAACTATTGGTTTGTTGGAGCGAGTATAATTTGTTTATACTCCCTGTATTCTGAATAATAATTTTTGGATCGAATGAGAAGTATTTCCGGGTCAAAAAGTTAGGATATCGAAGATAATTTACAAATATAGAATCTTGTGATTGTTGAAGATTTTTAGAAAAAACTACTATTCCTTTTTTAAAATCGACCTCATAATTTTTAGGATCTATTGTTCTTTTTTGGGTATCTAAAATTTCAAATTGTGCGGGATTGATGCTAACGCTGTCCAAAACCAAAGTATCTGTCACGGCAATTTTAATACTTCGAAAATTAGTTATAGTGTCCTGTGAAAAACTCAGGTTAGCTAGGCAAAACATAAAAAGAAATAAATATAATTTCATCACCTATACAACTTAAGTCTAAACGGTTTATTTTGTTGATTGCTTTTTAAAATCTTTCTGCTAAAGTTCCCTGTAAAAATACAATGTTATTTAAATTAGCAGAAGTAATTAACTTTAAGTCGAATTTAGAATGAAAAGAGTATAAAATGATTCGATGTAGTTGTAATTCATAAATATATTTTGAAAATAATCTCATACAATGTAAATGGAATTCGCGCGGCAATGCGAAAAGGGTTTGTTGAATGGTTAAAAGCAGCAGATCCAGATGTAATTTGTATCCAAGAAACTAAGGCTAATATNGATCAAGTAGATGTTTTGGAAATTGAAGAAGCCGGCTATCATCATTATTGGNATAGTGCAAATAAGAAAGGATATAGCGGGGTAGCAATTTTTTCCAAATTAAGACCTAATCACATTGAATATGGTACTGGAATATCACATATGGATTTTGAAGGGCGTAACATTCGTGTTGACTTTGATGAGGTTTCAGTTATGAGTTTATACTTACCTAGTGGCACTAATATTGCTCGTTTGGACCATAAATTTAAATTTATGGACGATTTTCAGAAGTATATAAATCAACTGAAAAAAGAAATACCAAACTTGGTGATTTGCGGGGATTATAATATTTGTCATGAAGCAATCGATATTCATGATCCTATTCGCAACAAAAATGTTTCAGGATTTCTTCCTGAGGAACGCAAATGGATAGGTGAATTTATTGATAGTGGTTTTATAGATTCATTTCGGCATTTTAATAAGGAGCCAAATAATTATACTTGGTGGAGTTATCGTGCAAATTCACGAGAAAATAACAAAGGATGGAGAATAGATTACAATATGGTATCAAAACCTTTGCAAGAAAATTTAAAAAGAGCCGTTATATTACCCGAGGCAGAGCACAGTGATCATTGTCCGTCTCTTGTCGAATTGTTATTCCCAAGTTGAGGAGAGGTTATAAATTAGAATAAACGTAAGAAATGAGCTTTCCAAAAGATTTTTACGATCATTTAGCTATGCATAATTATGTGGAAATTAAAGGTGGTCTTAATAGAAATACCTTCTTGGAAATTTGGATGGTCTCTGTGAATAAGCAAATATTCGCTAGAAGTTGGAATAAAAGTGAAAAAAGTTGGTTTACAGCTTTTATTGATACTGGCTTAGGGCAATTAAAATATGGTAATAAAGTGATTTCCGTGAAGGGCAAAAAGTTGCCTAAGGATTCAAATATGCATCCATTAATTAATGAAGCCTATAGAAACAGATATAACGAAACGGAAAATATATTTTATTCAATAGGAATAGGTCAACCAGAATATGCAAATTATACTATGGAATTTTTTTATTCAGATGAATTAAACAACCCCAAAATTAATAGGTAATGGACAAAGTATTTAAACGAATTTTAGTGTTAATAGTAATTTCAAGTGTTTTATCTTCTTGTGTATCTGCAAAAATATACGAAGATTTAAAAAGTAATTATGATTCTTTAAAATTAGAAAATGAAGGATTAATGTCGAGATTGGATGACACAGGTAGAAAAGGTGAAGTATATAGTGCAGCTAATTTTCAGAAAGAAATAGATAAATTAAATATGGAAAAAAGCNGGCTGGCAATGGATTTGGAAGCAGCCCAAAATAGTTATAATCGAATGAAAGACTCTTATGATGCACTTGAAGTTAATAGTTCCTCATCATTAAGTGAGAATTTAGAACTCAATAGGAAACTTTTAATCCAGTTAGAAGAAAAGGAGAGGGCCTTAGCAATAGAAAATGAACGTCTAGAAAAACTTAAGAGGGATTTAGCTTCTCGCTCTCAACGTGTTGATGAATTGGAAGGTATTATTGCTTCTAAAGATTCACAGATGAGAGCCTTAAAAGATGCAATTTCTAGTGCGCTTAACAATTTTGAAGGTAATGGCTTAACAATTGAACAGCGAAATGGAAAGGTTTATGTTATTATGGAAAACAAATTGCTTTTTGAAAGTGGAAGCTGGGCGGTAAATTCGGGAGGGAGAGAAGCTGTGCTTGCCTTAGGAAAAGTGTTAGCTCAAAATACAGATATTGCTGTGTTGATTGAAGGTCATACGGATAATGTACCTTACGGTGGAAATGGTGCCTTAAAAGATAATTGGGATCTTTCGGCTAAAAGAGCAACAGCAGTGGTTTCAATTCTTACGGAAAACTCAGGAATTCCAAAGGACAATTTAACAGCTGCCGGTCGAAGTGAATATGTTCCAATTGGAACAAATAATACTTCCGAAGGGCGTGCAAAAAATAGAAGAATTGAAGTAGTTTTAACTCCAAAATTCGATGAAATTAATAAACTTTTGAACGAAATTTAAACTCACCAAACATCGCATCATGCGGATTAACCATTTTAAATATATTATTTACAATTGAAATATACCATACTTCCAAATACAGATCTTGAAGTGAGCAAAATATGTCTAGGAACTATGACTTGGGGTAGGCAGAATACCGAACTTGAGGGTCATGCGCAACTGGATTACGCATTAGAAAGTGGGATAAATTTTATCGATACAGCCGAAATGTATTCGGTGCCATATACGAATGAAACACAGGGGAGTACAGAGAGAATTATTGGTTCTTGGCTACAAAAGACTAAGAAGAGAGACAAAATTATCTTAGCTTCCAAGATAGCTGGTCCTTCTCGCGGTTTCGAGCATATAAGAGGGAATCTTGATTTTAGTAAGGCCTCTTTTGACGACGCTTTGCACAAAAGTTTTAAACGCTTGCAGACAGATTACTTGGATCTATATCAATTGCATTGGCCGGAACGCTCTGTAAATATTTTTGGCCAGAGAGATTACAATCATTTAGAAAACACAAAATGGGAAGATAATATTGGGGAGATTTTAGAGCGACTTGAAGAATACGTAAAGGAGGGAAAAATTCGACATGTTGGTCTTTCTAATGAAACCCCATATGGGTTGATGCGTTATATGGAGGAACATCGTAAGGGTAAACGGAAAATGGTTTCTGTACAGAATTCCTATAATCTTTTACAAAGAAGAGATGAGATTGGCTTGACGGAAGTTCTTCAGATGGAAAAAATAGGATATCTGGCGTATTCTCCATTGGCATTTGGCGTTCTTTCTGGGAAATATTTGGACAATTGCACCCCAGCTAAGGCAAGGGTTACACTTTTTCCAAACTATAAAAGATATAGTAGTAAATCGTCTTTGGAGGCAACTGTTAAGTATGATCAGGTTGCTAAAAAGAATGGGATGAGTCTATCACAACTGGCTTTAGCTTTCGTAAATCAGCGTTCATTTGTGACCGCCACGATAATAGGAGCCACTACTTTGGAACAGCTTTCAGAAAATATAGCAAGTATCCATCTAAATCTTTCAGATGAAATTTTAGGAGAAATAAACGAGATTCATGATAAATTTCCAAATCCGGCACCTTAACCAAACAAATGCTTTACGATATCGTGAACTTTCGCCACTTTAATAATGTCGATACTGAAGTTTTGTTTAGGTAGTTTGCAATATTTTGAAATAATGATCGCTGTAAAACCCAGCTTTTCAGCTTCAATAATTCGTTGATCAATTCTGGTTACAGGTCTTACCTCTCCCGCTAGCCCAACTTCTGCCGCAAAGCATATTGTTTTATTGATAGCGATGTCGACGTTCGAAGAAAGAACTGCCGCAACCACTGCCAAATCAATTGCAGGGTCATCTACTGTAATGCCGCCTGTAATATTAAGAAAGACATCTTTTGTCGCCAATTTAAATCCTGCTCTTTTTTCGAGAACGGCCAAGATCATATTTAGTCGTTTTGCATTATAACCTGTCGCACTACGTTGAGGGGTGCCATATACTGCACTACTCACCAAGGCTTGTATTTCAATCATTAGCGGTCGCATGCCTTCCAAAGTTGCTGAAATTGCTGTTCCACTGAGGTCTTCATCACTTTTTGAGATAAGTATTTCTGAAGGATTTGAAACTTCCCTTAATCCGCTTCCTTGCATTTCATAAATACCCAATTCATTAGTAGAACCAAATCGATTCTTATTGGCCCGAAGTATGCGGTATATATGATTGCGGTCTCCTTCAAACTGAAGCACCGTATCCACCATATGTTCTAAAATTTTAGGTCCAGCAATGTTTCCGTCTTTAGTAATATGACCAATTAAAATGACAGGGGTTGCAGTTTCTTTCGCAAATTTAATTAGCTCGGTAGCCGTTTCTCTTATTTGTGAAATACTGCCAGCACTACTCTCAATATAATCTGTATGCAGGGTTTGAATTGAGTCTATAACGACAATATCTGGTTCCAATTCCTCAATCTGTCGAAAAATATTTTGTGTTTTAGTTTCGGTCAGAATATAGCAATTTTCAGAATTTGGGAAAATGCGCTCAGCACGCATTTTGATTTGTTGGCTACTTTCTTCACCAGAAACATATAGGGTTTTATATGGCAATTGCAATGCAATTTGAAGCATCAAGGTACTTTTGCCAATTCCAGGCTCTCCTCCAAGAAGTGTAAGAGATCCGGGCACTAAACCTCCGCCAAGAACTCGATTAAATTCATTATTCTGTGTGTTCAATCTAGCGATTGCTTCAGTTGAAATTTCTGATATTCTCAAGGGCTTTACAACTCTTTTCGATGCCAATTCATTAGATTTCCAACTTGCTTTTTCAGCTTTTTGAATAATTTCCTCAGCAATTGTATTCCATTCTTTACATGACGTACATTGTCCTTGCCATTTAGCAAATTGAGCGCCGCAGTTTTGACAGAAGAAAGTGGATTTAATTTTAGCCATAACGTGCAGCTAAAATAGATATATTTGTTCAGCTAAATAAATCATCTGTGAAACAAAGTGTATTATTTTTTCTTTTATTATTCGGTTTCGTTGTTTTTAGTCAACAAGATAATTCCGAAAAAATTATCCGTGAGTTAAAGGAGAAGATTGAACAATCTCAAAAAGGGAATAGGCTCTTTTTAATGGATAGTCTGTCGAATTATATTGTCACTAAAACTAATTTTGAAAGCGACTCTATTATAAAGGAAACCGTACGCTATGCATTGGAATTAGATTCAATAAACATTGCAACTTGGCAAACGGCTAATCTTATTTATTATCAGAATAATATACTTGGCAAACCAAAAGTTGGTAATGCTCTATTTTTAGGCTTTTTGGAAACAGCAAAAAAATCTACAAATCACAAAAGTCTAGCAAAATTTTATATAGATGGTGGAGATAGTTTTTACTTTCTAGAGGATCAAAAGTCTTCAATTAGATATTACGATGAGGCGATATCGGAAGCTTTAAAGGCTAATGATGATAGATTCCTGGCTCTTGCTAAATTGTATAAAGGGAGCTCTTTAAGTTTCTTAGGAGAATTTGCCGAGGCTTCTATTGCACTTCAAGACGCTTCAAAAATATTTCAAAAGACAAAAGATACTTTTAACGTCATAGGAGCTAAAAATTCACTCTCCATATTATACAGTCAGAATGCTTTTTATAAAGAAGCAAAAATTGAGCGTAACGAAGCAATTTATTTAGCAGAAAAAATAAAAAGTTATGGACATCTCACTTCTTTTTATTTTAATGCAGCAACAGATGCAAGAAAACAAGGAGATTTCAACGGTAGTATTAGTTATTTAAAACTGGCCATTTTGGCAAATCAGAAATCGCGAAACCCATTAGTTTACGAGGCTTTGATGTTCTCGTCTATGGTTACCAGTTACGCTGAATTAGATAGTATTTCGCAGGCGAAGTTCTATTTGAATGAATTAGAAAAATTTCCGGATAGAAATACAGTTGGACAAAATAGAGAACACTATTTAGATGCTTTGAAAAACTTTGCCTATGCTCAAAAAGAATACAAAATGGCATTGGCTTATGGAAAGGAACATCTCGCAATCAAAAATAGGGGAGTTAATTATGAGGAAATTCAACATTCTGAGAAATTTTTAGCAAAAGTTTATGAAGCTATGGGAAATTCAAAGGATGCATATTTACACTTTAAAATTTCTCAAGCCATTAAGGATTCTATTAACAGTGTACAAAATGTAAAGGCATTATCATACTATCAAACTATTTACGAAACAGAGAAACGAGATTACATAATTGAGATTCAAAAAAGTGATATTGCCTTATTAGATGCGCAAAATAGCAGGAAGAATCAATTGCTGTTCTTTGGGAGTTTCGGTTTTTTAATGACTTTTGGAATTTTATTTATGGCACTCTCTTGGAAAGCGGCAAACAAAAGAAGTAAGATGCAGGAAGGTTTTTCTCATGAATTAATAAAGGCCGGAGAAAATCAACGCATACGAACGGCTCGCGAGCTTCATGACAGTGTCGGTCAAAAATTAATGTTATTGTCTAAACAAATTAAATCAAAAGGCAATGTAGAGATGGAATTACTTGCTGCAAATACCTTAGAGGAATTGAGAAGTATTTCTCGTGGCTTACATCCTATAATTTTAGAAAAGTTGGGTGTTACGGCCGCAATTAGCTCATTGATAAATGAAGTTGATGCAAATACATCTATCTTTTTTACACATGAAATTGAGAATATTGATAATATACTTAGCCAAGAGGCTTCACTCCATTTATATAGGATTTTTCAGGAAGCACTTAATAATATGGTTAAACATGCTAATGCGAAGACAGCATCGATTACTATTTCGAAAAATAAAAATACTATTAAAACAATTATTAAGGACAACGGAAAGGGTTTTGATTATTCTCATAATCAAGGGTTTGAAGGTAGTTTGGGAATGAAAACACTTATGGAACGTGCTAAAATCATAAAATCGACTTTTAGCATAGATAGCAGTAAAAATAAAGGCACTACTATTCAATTAACAATACCTATTTAGGATGATAAATAAAAAGGAAGTTACAATAGCTATAGCAGATGATCATCCTATGTTATTAAAAGGATTGTTTGATGAACTTACTCAAAGTGGGTATAGCGTAATATCCACTTCAACTAATGGAGAGGAAGCACTCGAGCAGATATTGAAAAATAATCCAATGTTGTCCTTATTGGATATTGATATGCCTATATTAACTGGATTTGAGGTAATTAAAATGGCAAAGCTTAAGGGAAGTAAGACTAAGTTTATTATCCTTTCTTTTCATAACAATGAGGAATTTATTTTGCAAGCCAAGGCTCTTCAGATTCATGGATATCTACTAAAAGAAGATTCGTTTGAGCAAATTGAAGAATGTATAAAAGAGGTTGTTTTAAATAGAAATTATTTTAGTACTTCTTTCAGAAATAATTTTTTAAAGAATGCTTCGGAAGAAATAAAAAAATTGAAAATTTTGACTCCATCCGAAATTACTATTTTGAAGATGGCAGCTCAATCCATGTCGAATATAGAAATAGCTGAAACTCTTGAAGTTTCTATAAGGACTATCGAGAAACATCGTAGTAATATAATTTATAAATTACGATTAGAAAACAGCACCAACTCTTTAAGTATTTGGGCATTATCAAATAAAAAGATAATTATGAGCGTATAATTGTAATTGCCTAAATATACGTGGTTTTACTTATTTCGGTTCTGTTTTTTAAAAGGTATATTGCAATAGAATTATTAACAACATACTTTTCGTTCTTCAAAGGTATGGGGTTAAACTTATAACTAACCAAAATAAAAACCTCAGCAAATCATTGTTGAGGTTTTCTCATTGAAAGAACTGACTTTAATAACCAAAGTCATCTTTAATTTTATCTGCTTTTTCTAACATTAAATCAATAGTAATAAAATCGACTTCTTCCTTCTCGAAGGCACCTTGAAAAGTTCTCATTGCTTTTTTAGGTTCTCCTACCTCTTCATAATAACGTCCTAAAAAGTAATCTCCCAAAACGGTGTTAGGATATTGTTTTTTGGCTAATGTAGCAATCTCTCTTAGAGATTCCCATTGTTTTTGCTTTTCTGCTGCTCGGCCTGTCGCTATAAAATCATTTACACGAATTGGGTTTGTAATTCCGAATAGGTCTTCAATAGTTTTATACTTTTCAATTAAATATTGATGAATTGGGGTGTCCATTTTTAGTAATACGTCACTATATTCTTTTTTACTTATGGGACGATAAACCGAAAAGATTTTTTCTAAGGCAATTGGAATTCCGCGTCCCACTAACGAATAATGGGTGGCTCCTTCGAAATTATCATAAAAATAATTAAAGTTATCACTTTTCAGTTCCTTCAAGGAGTTATTTAATCCTTCAGCAACTTCCGTGAGGGCTTTAATATCATCTGTTCCTGTAGCTAGATAATAGAATATTTTCGTGTGTATATTAGGAATTCTTTCCGACAAACTTAAATCTAGAGTAGGAGCAAGATCAGGACTTAAGTTAATATATCCGTTAAAAAGGGGAGGATCTTTAAAAAGATAATAATTAATAAAATTTGCAGTAAAATCATGTCCCACAGCAATGATAAATTTTGCAGTTCTAAACTTGCTGTCGATATATGGGATAAGTTCAAGTCCGATAAACTCGAAGAAATCGGCCCCTTTATCAGCGGGTAAAAAATTCGCTTCATCATAAGAACAATCATCATAGCGAGAATCTCCCTGCATGATGCCAACCACTATAGATTCTGGCATGTCTTCCCAATAGCTAAAATAATCAACATTTCCCGCAACGGGCTCAAAAAGATAGTCTGCATCCAGCACTATCACAATGGGATACACTTTTTCAGTGTTAATTTCGTAGTTTCGAGGGAGTTGTATTTTCAACCTGCGAGATTCGCCTAATTTGGAGGAATTAAATTCTTCGTAAACAACTTGTGCCGATCCAATTACTGAGCTAAAAAGGCAATAAATTAGAACTACTATTTTTTTCATGGTTTAATTCTTTAAATAAGTTGAAAGATAACAAATTTTGTTAGCTAGCATTTTAGAGTTTGAAAAAATTAATGGATTATTTTTTTGAACTATTGTACAAAGGTAAAAAGAGCAAAGATAGACATCCAAAGAAAATCAGAGCAGTAATATTAGAGGCCCAAACAATCCATCCGAAAGTGATTCCTAAAGTTTTAGAAACACCAAATAGAGCTAATATGCCAGCAATTGCAGCAGGGTACGTGCCAAAACCACTATTAGTAAATGCGAATGTGAAACTACCAACAACAAATGTGATAATTATGGTGCCAAAGCTTATGTCTGCGGTTTCCTGAAGCGCAAAGAGGGCAGTATAAAAAGATAAGAGATAGAGGCCCCATATAATAAAAGTGTGGAGAATAAAAGCAGCTTTTTTTCTCATAATAAGGATACTCAGCATTCCATCTTTTAGTCCTAGAATGAACTTTTTAATTTTCAGGTTTGTTTTGGATTTGGAAAATTTCAGAAAGAATACCACAAAGACTGTAACGCCTATGCTACCTGTCATCAAAATATAAAATGTTTTTGTAGAAATATTTTGGTTTAAATATTCAGATAATTCCGCAAAATTTAAAATTAGAGCAATAAATGTGAATCCAAACAAGAATATTAGATCCACTACTCTTTCAGAAATAATAGTGCCAAAACCTTTTTCGAATGGGACATCCTCATATTTGTCAAGAATAATACCTCGAGAGACTTCACCGCTTTTTGGAATAAAAATGTTCATTAAATAGCCCACAGAGATTGCCATGAAACTGTTCATTAATTTTGGGCGATAGCCTAGAGGTTCCAACATAAAACTCCATCGATAGGAACGGGATAAATGGCTTGATATACTAAGAAATACAGATAATAATACAAAACCATAATTGGCATTACTAAAATAAGTTTTGGTTTCGTTGAGTTGTTCAGGAGTAAACGAATTGTAGATATACCAAATTAAAAATACTCCTAAACATAGAGGGATGACAATCGTCGCAATTTTACTCAGGGACTTATTCAAATTACGTGAGTAAATTATCTTCATTTGGAAAAACGAGAGCTGGCCTAAATTTTTCGGCTTTTTCTTTGTCCATTATAGCATAGGTGATCAAAATGAGAATATCACCAATAGCAACTTTACGCGCTGCAGCACCGTTAAGTGTTATTTCGCCACTTCCACGCGGACCGGGAATGGCATATGTTTCTAGCCGTTCTCCATTATTGTTATTCACAATTTGCACTTTTTCACCTTCAGTTATATCAGCTGCATTCATTAGATCTTCATCAATTGTAATGCTTCCAATATAGTTAAGATCGGCACCTGTAACTCGTACTCTGTGAATTTTAGATTTTAAGACGTGTATTAACATGGGGCAAAGATAGTAAAAAGGGTTTTTAATTTATTTCAATCCAGAAAGCTATTGTAGAAATCAATTTGGAATCCTAATTAAGAGCTATATTATCAATCAGGCGGACATTTTCGGCATAAATTGCAATAAATGCTCTATAAGAAATATTGTTACGTTTTCGTTTTGCTGTCTTAAGTGTTTTTTCATTGGCAATCTCGAAATATTCGATCTCAAGTAAGTCATTTGTCAAAAATCGTTCCATTACTAGTTTGTTAAGGTCTGAAATAGAAAGTTTATGGAACTTTTGTTTTACCTCATTGAGTATTTTGTTTATCGAAGCCGCAGCCTTAAATTGTTTGGCATTCAGTCTTTTATTTCGCGAACTCATAGCAAGTCCATTTTTTTCCCTTATAATTGGGCATCCCACTATTCGTATTGAAAGTTTTTCCTTGTTTACAAGCTTTTTAATTATTTGCAATTGCTGAAAATCCTTTTCGCCAAAATAAGCACTATCAGGGGCAACCGCTAAGAAAAGTAGATTAACTACGGTAGCAACTCCGGCAAAATGTCCTTTACGATGTTTACCTTCCATTTCATTTTCTAATTTGCCAAAGGAATATTTTTTCGATACTACACTGCCGTTATATAATTCGGATGCAACAGGAGTATAAATGAAAATGTTCCCTTTTAATTCAGAAATGAGTAAAATATCATGTTCTAAAGATTTTGGATATTTGTCTAAGTCTTCTTTGTTGTCAAATTGAGTAGGATTAACAAAAATACTAACCACAATGCAATCATTCTCCTTAAGAGCTCTTTGCATAAGTGATATATGGCCTGTATGTAAGGCGCCCATAGTGGGTACAAAACCAATTTTTTTTTGCGCCCTATATGGTGAAAGTGCTATAGAAAGTGATTCGCGGTTGGTATAGACATCCATAAAATTGAATTAAATAGCCCGCAATATTAATATATTAAGAGCAATCTACATAAATTTTCGTAATTTTGCGTGTTTTTAATACAAATGCCCATAAAATTTAAAATAGATGAAAGATAAGAGAGTCTTGTATGTGTCTTCTGAAGTAATACCTTATCTTCCAGAGACCGAGATTTCTTCAATGTCGTTTGAAGCGCCTAGAATGGTTAATAATAATAACGGTCAAATAAGAATATTTATGCCCCGTTATGGAAATATTAATGAGCGAAGACATCAGTTACATGAGGTTATTCGTTTATCAGGAATGAATCTTGTTATTAATGATCTTGATATGCCATTAATTATTAAAGTGGCTTCTATTCCGAAAGAGAGAATGCAAGTATACTTTATCGATAATGAAGATTATTTTAAGAGAAAAGCTACTTATGCAGATGAGGACGGAAATTTTTATCCTGATAACGATGAACGGGCAATTTTCTTTGCAAAGGGTGTAATCGAAACTGTAAAGAAGTTAAACTGGTCTCCAGACATTATACATGTTCATGGCTGGCTTGCGTCTTTTTTGCCGCTTTATCTAAGAAATTATTACGGTAATGAACCCTTATTTGAAAACAGTAAGATAATTACTTCGGTATATAGTCAAAGTTTTAATGGAATGTTAAATATGGGTACGATTGATAAGCTAAGATTTGACGCGCTTGAAGAGGAGGCAATCGAAGTTTTGGAATCACCGAACTACGTTAATTTAATGAAAATTGCGATTAAAAACTCTGACGCAGTAATCGTTGGGTCTCAAGAAATACCAGAAGAGTTGGAAGAATATCTTAACAAAATTGAAATACCCGTGTTAAAGTATCACAATATGGATGATTTTTCACATGCATATTTAGATTTTTACCGATTAAAAGTACTTCAATAATCATCATATTTATTTGCTTATGAAAATCAAGAATACGTTGCCCCATGTAATGGCAATTTTATTTTTAATCATCGCCTTTATCTCTTGTCAAGAGGATTTTAGTACTTTAGGATCTGATATAATTGGCGGTCAGGATATCGTTTCAGTTTTTAACAACAACTCTTCGGTTGTTGCTTATAGTAGAAAAATGGGTCCTGTACAAACCAATAATTTGCCATTGTACCAGTTGGGAACATATAATGATCCTGTTTTTGGGAAATCTAAGGTTGAAATGGTGTCTCAGTTAACTCTTAGTCCTACCAGCCCAGATTTTGGTTTTGAAACTACTTTAGATAGTGTCGTTCTTTATATTCCATATTTTAGCGAAGCAACAGTTTCTGGTGACGTTAATACATATACCCTAGATTCGGTTTATGGGACTGAACCTATAAACATTAAAGTATTTGAATCGAACTACTTTTTACGAGAGTATGATCCTACAACTGGGCTTCAGGAGCGTCAAAAATATTATTCAACCTTTGGAGAGGTATTCGATACGCCCAGTAATATTGGGACTTTAATTTCCGAGTTGACTAATTTTAAACCGAGTAATAAGGAATATGTTTTACTATCTCCCGATGGAGATGATGAGGGCACCGATCGAGATACTACATTGGTAGCTCCTGGCCTAAGAGTGAAATTGGACACCATGTATTTTAACGAAAAAATTATTGCTAAAGAAGGAAGCTCACAATTAATGAACAATAATAACTTTAAAGAATACTTTAGAGGTCTTTATTTTGAGGTGGATGACCTTGGCACAGATGGTAATCTTTTTCTTTTTGATATTGATAAGGCCAACATCAAGTTATACTATTCTTATGAAGAAATTGAAGCTACAATCCCTCCAGATGAAAGCGTAGAGAGACTTAACGGGGAACTTTTACTATCCTTTGGTGGTATCAACGTTAATTTTTACGATAACACCTTAACACCTAATATTGATGCTTCTTTAAATAATCCCGCAAATGATATTGACGGCGAAGAATCATTGTACATTAGAGGAGGCGAAGGTATAATTTCAATAATCAATCTTTTTGGAATTGATGCAGATGGAAATGGTGTGGCGGATGAATTGGAACTTATTCGTCAGAATCAATGGCTTATCAATGAGGCAAATCTTATTTTTTATGTAGATCAGGATAAAGTCACAGGAGGCGATGTAGAACCAGAGCGACTTATTATTTATGATGCTGCAAATGCTCAAGTGCTTGCCGATTACGGTCGCGATGCTACCATTTCTGAGCCTCCAGCCGATGCTCTTACAGGGCACTTAGGGAAATTGGAAAGAGGATCCGATTCAAACGGAGATTACTATAAAATTAGGATAACTCATCACATAAGTAATCTCATTCATAAGGATTCTACTAATGTACCGTTGGCGCTAATTGTTACTCAAAATGTTTTGTCAGGAGGTTTTCAGAAATTACTGGAGGAGCAAGATTCCGGACTTGATATGATTCCTTCTGCTGCTGTAATTTCACATGAGGGGACTGTGTTATTTGGCAACAATACTCAAAACGAAGAAAAAAGGCTAAGGCTTCAAATTTATTATACAGAGCCGAATTAATTGTATTTATAATGTGTGGAATAGTTGGTTATATTGGTAAAAGAGAAGCATATCCAATTATTATAAATGGATTAAAAAGACTAGAATATAGAGGATATGATAGCGCTGGAATTGCACTCTATGATGGCCTGGATATTCAGTTATGTAAAACTAAAGGAAAAGTAGTAGATCTTGAAGCTCGAGTTGAAAAAGAGATATCGATTAAGGGTAACTTAGGGATTGGACATACTAGATGGGCTACTCATGGAATTCCAAATGATGTTAACTCACATCCACATTATTCCAATAGCGGAAATCTTGTAATTATTCATAATGGGATTATAGAAAATTACGCCTCTATTAAAAAGGAATTGATTAATCGGGGATATACCTTTAAGTCGGATACTGATACGGAAGTATTGGTTAATCTCATTGAAGATATCATTATTAAAGAAAATGTAATGCTTGGAAAGGCTGTTCAAATCGCCTTAAATCAAGTGGTTGGAGCATATGCAATTGCACTTTTTGATAAAAATAAGCCTGATGAAATTGTTGTTGCAAAATTAGGAAGCCCATTAGCTATAGGCGTTGGCGACAACGAATTTTTTATTGCTAGTGATGCCTCTCCTTTTATTGAGTTTACTAATAATGCTATTTATCTTGAGGATGAAGAAATGGCAATTATTCGACTTGGACGGGAAGTTAGGATTAGAAAGATTAAAAATGATAAACCCGTAGCGCCATATATACATGAATTGCAGCTTAGTTTGGAGCAAATTGAAAAAGGTGGCTATGATCATTTTATGTTGAAAGAAATCTATGAGCAACCTTCGGTTATTAAAGATACTTATCGGGGACGATTGTTGGCCGACCAGGGTATAATAAAATTAGGAGGTCTTGAAGATTATATTCCAAAATTTATAAATGCTGATCGAATTATTATTGTGGCTTGTGGAACCTCTTGGCATGCAGGGCTAGTAGCCGAATATATTTTTGAAGATTTGGCGAGAATTCCAGTCGAAGTTGAATATGCTTCAGAATTCAGATATCGTAATCCTATCATCACAGAAAAAGATGTGATAATCGCAATCTCGCAGAGTGGTGAAACAGCAGACACATTAGCTGCTGTAAAATTAGCTAAAGAAAAAGGGGCTTTTGTCTATGGAATATGTAACGTTGTTGGCTCAACGATTTCTCGAGAAACCCATAGCGGAACATATACACATGCAGGGCCAGAAATTGGAGTTGCTTCTACAAAAGCGTTTACCACTCAAATTACTGTATTAACCTTGATTGCTTTAAAATTGGCAAAAATAAAAGGGACTATTTCTCAAAGAGACTATATGTTGCTTCTTAGAGAATTAGATTTAATCCCATCACATGTGGAGGAAGCACTAAAAGACAGTGAAAATATCCAAAGGATTGCTGAGGTCTTTAAAAATGTACATAATTTCTTGTATTTAGGAAGAGGTGTTAATTTTCCAGTTGCGTTAGAGGGTGCTTTAAAATTAAAAGAGATTTCGTATATCCACGCTGAAGGATATCCTGCTGCCGAGATGAAGCATGGTCCTATAGCACTTATTGATGAAAACATGCCAGTGATTGTAATTGCTATCAATAGCAACCATTACGATAAGGTGGTTAGTAACATTCAGGAGATTAAGTCTCGTAAAGGAATCATTATTGCCGTTGTTACCGAAGGAGATACTGTTGTAAAGGAATTAGCCGATTATATAATGGAAGTTCCAAAAACACCTGAAACCTTAACGCCATTAGTTACTACCATCCCGTTGCAATTATTATCTTATTTTATCGCGGTAATGCTTAATCGGAATGTCGATCAACCTCGTAATCTTGCCAAGTCGGTTACTGTCGAATAATAGATTGATTCTAAAACCTTCATAGTATTGAATTGTTTGGTGATAGCAATTTATTTAAAGAGATGATTAGCTAAAAAACACTTCAAATTTTCGGTCATTTACGTTGCAAATTTAAAAGATAAAAAACTATCTTTGCACCGTTGAAAATCAGGGTGCTTAAGTCACTCCTATAGTACTAAAAAAATAAACAGTTATTCATGTCACAAGTTACAGGTAAAGTTGCACAGATTATTGGCCCAGTAGTAGATGTTGCGTTTGCTAGTGGAGCAGTGCTTCCGAAAATATACGATTCATTAGAGGTAAACAATAATGGAAATTTATTGATTCTTGAAGTTCAATCACATATAGGTGAAAATACGGTAAGAACAATTTCTATGGATTCAACAGATGGTTTGAGCCGTGGAGTAGATGCCGTTGCTACTGGTGCTCCAATACAGATGCCAATAGGCGAGGATATTTATGGTCGTCTTTTTAATGTAATTGGAGATGCTATTGACGGAATTGGAAATCTGCCTAAAGCTGGATCTGCTGGATTACCAATCCATAGAGATGCACCAAAATTCGAAGATTTATCAACTTCAACGGAAGTTTTATTTACTGGAATTAAGGTTATTGATTTAATTGAGCCTTATGCAAAGGGAGGTAAAATTGGTTTATTCGGGGGTGCTGGTGTAGGTAAAACGGTTTTAATTCAAGAGTTAATCAATAATATTGCAAAAGGTCACGGAGGATTATCTGTGTTTGCTGGAGTTGGGGAACGAACTCGTGAAGGAAATGATTTACTTCGTGAGATGTTAGAATCTGGAATTATAAGATATGGTGATGATTTTATGCATTCAATGGAAGCTGGAGGCTGGGATCTTTCTAAAGTTGATAAAAAAGCATTGAAAGAATCCAAAGCAACTTTTGTTTTTGGTCAAATGAATGAGCCACCTGGGGCAAGAGCGCGTGTTGCTTTGTCTGGTTTAACGATAGCGGAATATTTTCGAGATGGAGCGGGGGACGGACAAGGAAAGGATGTGCTTTTCTTCGTGGATAACATTTTTAGATTTACACAAGCAGGATCTGAGGTGTCAGCTTTATTAGGTCGTATGCCCTCTGCGGTAGGATATCAACCAACTTTGGCGACCGAAATGGGTACGATGCAAGAACGAATTACTTCGACTAAAAGAGGTTCTATAACATCTGTTCAGGCCGTTTACGTACCTGCAGATGACCTTACAGATCCGGCTCCTGCGACAACTTTTGCTCACTTGGATGCTACAACAGTATTGTCTCGTAAAATCGCGGAATTAGGTATATATCCTGCTGTAGATCCATTGGATTCTACATCTAGAATTTTATCGGCTGCAATTTTGGGTAATGAACATTATGGTTGTGCACAAAGGGTAAAAGAATTATTACAACGTTATAAAGAATTACAAGATATTATTGCGATCCTAGGGATGGAAGAATTGTCGGAAGAAGATAAAATGGCCGTAAGTCGTGCGCGAAGAGTACAAAGATTCTTGTCTCAACCTTTCCATGTTGCTGAACAATTTACTGGGATTCCAGGAGTTTTGGTGGATATAAAAGAAACTATAAAAGGGTTTAATATGATCATGGATGGGGAATTAGATCACCTACCTGAAGCTGCCTTCAACTTGAAAGGAACTATCGAGGAAGCTATTGAAGCTGGAAATAAGATGTTGGCCGAAGCTTAATTGAAATAACTATGTATTTAGAAATTGTAACTCCAGAAGCATCAATTGTATCGGGTGAAGTTGAATCAGTAACTGTACCAGGTATTAACGGTCCTTTTCAAATGTTAAATAATCACGCGGCAATTGTTTCTTTATTGAATGCAGGCAAGGTGAAATTTCAAGGAACCCCAATAATAAAAGAAGGGTTCGAAAATAAATTTACTAAAGATAATGATGGTAAATGGGTAGTTGAAATCAATGGTGGAACTGTTGAAATGAATGATAATAAGATTATTGTATTGGCAGATTGAGTCTAAGAAAATATAATTTGATACTAAGCCTTCCCTCATGGAAGGCTTTTTTTTGTTTATATATAAAAGTGAATATGTAAAGAGTTAACTTAGCTTGATTTAATTATAATTATTTTTTTCGCATGGAGATTACTAGTGAACAATTGATTGCTTATAAAGAACCTGGTAAATTTGAAGAGACTAGGTTTGAAAAGATTCATAATGTAATATTCGATTCTTCTGATGAAGGCTCAATAATTGTAGCAAAAGAGATTGCTCTTTTAATAAGAGAAAAACAAAAATTGGGAAAGTCTTGTGTATTGGGTTTGGCAACCGGATCATCTCCTATTAAGGTTTACGAAGAATTAGTTCGAATGCATCGTGAGGAGGGCTTAAGTTTTATTAATGTCATTACTTTTAATCTTGATGAATATTTGGGAATGGAAGGCACAAATGTCCAAAGTTATTACTACTTCATGCATGAACATTTATTCAATCATTTAGATATTCCTCCCGAAAATATTCACATTCCAAACGGAATGCTTAATCCAGAAGATATACATGACTATTGTTTGGAGTATGAAATGAAAATTATGAAATCAGGGGGATTAGATTTTCAATTATTGGGAATTGGGAGAACTGGACATATTGGCTTTAATGAACCGGGATCTCACGTAAATTCTGGGACACGAGTTATAACTTTAGATCACATTACGCGCGAAGATGCGGCACCTGCTTTCTTGGGAATTGATCATGTACCTAGAAAAGCTATAACTATGGGTATTCAGACTTCCAAAAATGCTAAAAGAATCGTCTTGCTTGCTTGGGGAAGTAATAAATCTAATATATTAAAGAAGACTATTGAGGGCAATATTACCTCCGATATTCCTGCAACATATCTTCAAGAACATAATAATACAACTTTCGTTATTGATAAAGCTGCGTCTTCAGAACTTACTCGAATAAAAACACCTTGGCAAGTTACAAGTTGTGTTTGGGAAGAAAAGCTCAAAATGAGAGCTGTTGTTTGGCTTAGTGAATTACTTGGCAAGTCGATTTTAAAATTAACAGATACCGATTATAATGCTAACGGAATATCTGATTTGTTGGCTGTTGAAGGAACGGCATATGATTTAAATATCAAAATGTTTAATACCTTGCAGCATTCTATTACTGGATGGCCTGGAGGAAAGCCAGACGCTGATGATTCAAATCGACCTGAAAGAGCTCAGCCTTCAAAGAAACGGGTACTCATATTTAGTCCACATCCAGATGACGACGTTATTTCTATGGGAGGAACCTTCGATCGACTAGTTGAACAAGGTCATGAGGTACACGTCGCTTATCAAACTTCTGGAAATATTGCTGTATCTAATGATGATGCTTTAAAGTTTGCAAAAATTGCCTTGGCTCTGGAACCAAGCTCAACAAGAATAAAAGAAATTGTTGCATTTATAGAAGCTAAAAAGGAGAATGAAATTGACAATATTGAGGTCAGAAAGTTAAAAGGACTAATACGAAGAAACGAATCTTATCTTGCTACCAGCTATTTGGGGTTAAAAGAAGAGAACATACATTTTTTGGATATGCCGTTTTATGAAACAGGCACAATCAAGAAAAATAAAATATCACCAATAGATATTGCCTTACTTTATAAAATAATAGAGGAGATTAAGCCTCATCAAATATATGCGGCAGGTGACTTAGCGGATCCACATGGAACACATAAAGTTTGTTTAGATGCGCTATTCGGGGTTTTGGAAAATATGAAATCTAAAACATATATGAAAGACTGCTGGGTTTGGTTATATCGAGGAGCATGGGAAGAATGGGAGACTTGTGATATTGAAATGGCCGTTCCGTTAAGTCCAGATCAAATTTTAAAAAAGAGACATGCCATTTTTTATCATCAATCACAAAAGGATAGAGTGATGTATCAGGGTAACGATGCTAGGGACTTTTGGGTTCGTGTAGAGGATAGAAATAGATTAACGGCAACTAAGTATAATGACTTAGGATTAGCAGACTATGCTGCAATAGAAGCCTTTAAGCGGTATACATTTTAGCAATTATTTCAGTGAAATTAGTTCCCAATCTTGCTCTCCAGACCGATATTTGGATAATAATTCAAATCCTATAGCATAATGTGCCTCCAAAGAGCGAGTATTTTTCCTATCAACTTCAGTAATTATAATGTTGAAAGTAGGTTGAATTTCTTGTAACATATTCGCATATAGCTTTCTGAAGATTCCTTGTTTGCGATATGATTTATCAATACAGATTTGTCCCATGACTATATAATTATTGAATAAGGGATTATCGCTTTTACGTTGTTGTAAAGTTTTTGTAATTTCTTTAAACATAGGCTTTAAGAGATCTATTTCATTTTCAAACTTAGGGTGCATACAAAGGGCATAGCCTACTACCTTTTCATCTTCCTTGGCAATAATATGAGGGCAAACTTTATTCATTTTGTTTAATAAATCAAAATCATGCTGTATCGTAAGAAAACCTTCCATTTTCTTTTCTTCTGAAGAAATCAAAGTAAGCAAATTGTTCCTTTGAAGCTCAAGAATTTGTTCCAATTCTGCTAGAGTGGATGCTCTTTTATAGGTAATCATTCGCAAATATTTTATTAAAGGTACCTAAATTAAAAAAAAATGAATAGCTTCATTAATAATCTTTAGGGCAAATTTTCGTGAGATTGAAGCAGCATGTTCTAGACTTACTCCTGAATTAACTCTCTTACTTTTTCATACACCAAATTGCTTTCCCATCCTCTATAGAGGAGATAATCGGCGAACTTTTTTCTTTTTTTCTGAAGGTTTTTTTCTGAAGAAATTTGAGATATTCTTTTTTCTGAAAGCTCGTCTAGCGTCTGTATATAATCTTCTTCAGAAATTTCTTTAAGGGCAATGGTAATATTATATTTTGAAATTTCACGCAGCTTAAGCTCGTTTACAATTCGATTTTTCCCCCACTTTTTAGTTCTAAATTTTCCTCTTGCAAAAGCCTGCGAAAATCGAGTTTCATTCAAAAAATTATGTTCGAGCAAATGATAGACTACCTGATCTCTTGCTTCGGGGATTAATCGCATGTCTTTCAATTTTTGTTGGACTTCTTTATGACAGCGTTCTTGGTATGCGCAATAGCCTTCCATTCGACTAGTGGCTTCAGAAATAGTATATGTTTTTTGGTTAATCACGGTGGAAAATTAAGGAATACTTTTCAGAATTTAACAAAAAAAAGCCTCTTCAAACTAAATTGAAAAGGCTTTTTGTTCTAGTTAATCTCTTCACCATTTTTATCATAAAAATGGTACTCAAGATACGTGTAAGCATCTCTTGGTTGAATTTTCACCCACTTTTTGTGCTCCATGAACCATTTGGTTCGCACAGATGGAATGCCTTTTGTTAAAAAGGCTGCTATAAAAGGATGTGCATTTAATGTAATCTTTTTATAGTCTTTTTTGAAAAGGCGTTTTACCTCTTCATTAATTTTATCTACCACTCCAATGGGAGCTTCAATTTCTCCGCTTTCACCAGTGTCAACATTACTGGGATCGTCTTCTCGAGTTTTAATATTCATCTCGGGTCGCACGCGTTGGCGAGTAATTTGAATTAAGCCAAATTTACTTGGCGGCAGTATTTTATGTTTGGCTCTATCATCTTTCATTTCCTCGCGAAGATGATCGTAAAGTTTTTTTCTATTGTTGACGGATGCCAAATCAATAAAATCAACTACAATAATGCCTCCCATATCTCGTAATCTTAATTGGCGCGCAACTTCTGTAGCGGCTATTAAATTTACTTCGAGAGCAGTACCTTCTTGTGTTTTAGCTTTATTACTACGGTTACCACTATTCACATCTATGACGTGCATAGCTTCCGTATGTTCTATAACCAAATAGGCTCCTTTGCTTCCAGATACGGTTTTACCAAAGGATGTTTTTATTTGACGCTCGATTCCAAATTTTTCAAAAATTGGAACTTTTGAATCATAATATTTAACAATGCTTTCTTTGTGCGGTGCAATTTCTTGCACATAATCTTTTATTTGTAAGTAAAGGGTCTCATCATCTATGTGTATAGCCGAAAATGAATCATTAAACACATCTCGAATCATAGAAGAACCTCTACTTAACTCACTCAGCACCTTTGAAGGATGGTGCGCTCCTTGTAGCTTTTTACACATCGCCATCCAGCGATCTGTGAGATTTTGTAAATCTCTATCCAGTTCTGCTACTTTTTTGCCTTCTGCAACAGTCCGTATAATAACGCCAAATCCTTTCGGTCTAATGCTTGTAATTAAGCGCTTTAACCTTTCTTTTTCTTCCTTAGATTCTATTTTTTGAGAAACAGAAATTCGATCTGAAAAAGGAACCAATACTATATAGCGACCGGCTATGGAAAGCTCGGAACTAATTCTTGGTCCTTTAGTGGAAATGGGTTCTTTAACGATCTGTACCAGAATAGACTGATTTGATTTTAAGGAGTCATTGATACTCCCGTTCTTGTCAATCTCTTTTTCTAATGGGAATTCTTTTAAAGAATACTCTTTAAGTTTACCTGTGCTTACACGTTTTATGAATTTCAATAAAGTTGGAATATTAGGCCCAAGGTCATGATAATGCAAAAACGCATCTTTTTCATAGCCAACATTAACAAATGCAGCATTTAGGCCTGGAACAGTTTTTCTAATTTTTGCGAGATATACATCTCCAACAGAAAATTTATTGTCCTCTTCTTCTTTATTTAATTCAACTAGTCTTCCATCTTTTAAAAGGGCAAAATCAACTTCTCGTGAACTGGATCTAATGAATAATTCGTAGTTCACATTTAATTAATTTTTATCCACCCCAAATTAATTTGGGATAAATGGATTAAACAATAATTTATCACAGGTTTTTATTGTCCGTTATTGGCGGACCAATTAAACCCGTCGAAATTACATTATCTTCATAAGTAATAAAATCTGTAATTTCATTTTCAAAGAACGTTATACTTATTATACTAAATGAAAAAAGTAGTTGGCAAACTACTTTTTCTTATGGCGGTTTGCGCGTCTTCTTTTCTTACGCTTATGCGTCGCTACCTTATGTCTTTTTCTTTTTTTACCACTTGGCATATAAACTTTTTTAAATATCCCGATATATTTCGGAACGGATTATTATTATTTTACTTCAACATTTGTCTTAACTCCTTCTACAAATACTTTCGCAGGCTTAAAAGCTGGTATGTTGTGAGCTGGGATTTTTATAGTTGTATTTTTTGAAATGTTTCTTCCTGTCTTCTCAGCTCTAGTTTTAATTATAAAACTGCCAAATCCTCTTAGGTAAACATTATCACCACCTTCAAGAGAGGTTTTTACTTCTTCCATAAAGGTCTCAACAGTTGCTTGGACATCCCCTTTTTCCATTCCTAATTTTTCTGAAATTTTCGCAACAATATCTGCTTTCGTCATTCTAATTTATTTTAATTATTATTTGTTAGAGTTTAATTTTCAAGAGTGCAAATATAAGAATTTAAAAATCAATAAATCAAGCCTTAATTCATTAAAATATAATTAGATATGGGTTAAATTTGTAAAATGCCAATAAACACGTCTTTTTTTCATAAAAAACTCATACCGTGGTATTTACAAAACAAGAGAGATCTTCCTTGGCGAAAGACTTCAAATCCATATTTTATTTGGTTGTCGGAAATAATACTTCAACAAACAAGAGTTGTTCAAGGCCTTCCTTATTATGAAAAATTTATTTTTGCATTTCCTTCTGTCGAAGCATTGGCCGAAGCTTCGGAGGATGAGATATTGAAAGTTTGGCAAGGATTGGGTTATTATTCAAGAGCAAGAAACTTACATTTTACTGCAAAATATATTGCTAATGAATTAGACGGCATTTTTCCAGACACTTATCAAAGTTTACTGCAGCTTAAGGGAGTAGGAGATTATACAGCTAGTGCAATTTCATCCATTTGTTATAATCAAAATTGTGCAGTCGTTGATGGAAATGTATATCGTGTTCTATCACGTGTTTTTGGGATTTCTATTGCGATTAATAGCCCTCAAGCCTTGAAAGAGTTTAAGCAATTAGCACAGCAACTTATTGATCCATTGCACCCAGGAAGGTTTAATCAAGCTATTATGGAGTTTGGAGCCCGATACTGTGTTCCGCGAAATCCAGATTGTGGCAATTGCATTTTCAATGATAAATGCTATGCTTTTTCAGAAAACAAAGTTTCTGAATTGCCAGTCAAGATGGAAAAAATTAAAATTAAAAAAAGATTCTTTAATTATATTGTAATTCTAACTGAAGGTAAAAGGACTTTTTTACAACAGCGAACAAAAAAGGGGATATGGCAGCAACTATATGAATTTCCTTTAATCGAAACCGACAAAGAAATCGACGTCGACGAGTTACAATTGATTCCGGAATATAGAAAACTTTCGGCAACATGGAATATTCAAGCTCTTTTTTTATATAACGAACGAACTGTGATTCATAAATTATCACATCAAGAATTGTATACGCGATTCTGGATTGCCGATGCACTGGATGTTTCTCCCATTACAGTTGATATTATGGAAATCGGAATTCCAATTGAAAAAGTTCATAATTATGCGGTACCCGTACTAATCGAAAATTTTATTTCAGACTTTTCGGTTTTTAAAGATTGAAAAAACACTTATATTTAAAGTTCAAAATATACCTTTGCACCTAATTTAATTTAACGAAAATGAGTGGGACAGTTAATAAAGTTATACTAATTGGGCATACAGGCGATGAAGTAAAAATGCATTATTTTGACGGTGGGGGAAGTATTGGTAGGTTTCCACTTGCAACCAATGAAACTTACACGAACCGAACAACGGGTGAAAAGGTAAATAATACTGAATGGCATAATATTGTTGTTCGTAATAAGGCAGCCGAAATTTGCGAGAAATATCTTAAAAAAGGAGATAAAGTTTATGTTGAAGGCCGCTTGAAAACTCGTAAATGGCAAGATGAAAAGGGAATTGACAGATATAGCACCGAAATTCAATGTATAGATTTTACTTTTTTAACTCCTAAATCGGAAGGTAATTCCTCTTATGGAAATGAAGGGATAGAAATAGTAAAGCCAATTTCAGATCAATCAAATGATCACGGACAATTGCATGAACCTAATGAAGAAGGTGACGACTTACCGTTTTAATGTATAACCAACTATAACATTGTGGACATAGAGCCTCCCAGTTTACTTTTAACAGCTGCACTTTCATATACTCATATAACGAGTATCATTGTTTTATTCCTATTACTTTTGTGTTCCGCATTAATTTCTGGGGCAGAAGTAGCCTTCTTTTCTTTAAGCCGATCAGATTTTGAAGATAATACCCTTGTTTCTGCTAAAAAAGCGGGTATTATTCGGAAACTTCTGTCCAGGCCAAAAAAATTATTGGCAACTATTTTAGTATCAAATAACTTCATAAACATTGCCATTGTTTTGCTATTCGATTCCCTTACGGATTTGCTATTTTCAAGAATTACTAGTGAATATAGTATTAGGTTTATTCTGGAAGTTGTGGTGGTTACTTTTTTTATTCTTCTTTTTGGAGAAATTCTTCCAAAAATATACGCGAATCGAAATAAAGTTAAATTTGCTTTATTGATGTCGGCTCCATTAAATGTGCTAGATACACTATTAACACCTATAAGTATGCCAATGCGAGCTGCGACTATTTATATACATGAAAAGTTTGGGAAGCAAAAATCGAATATTAGTGTAGATCATTTGTCTCATGCATTAGAATTAACAAATAATGCTGATACAACTCATGATGAACAAAAAATTCTTCAAGGAATTGTGACGTTTGGAAACACGGATACCAAACAAGTAATGAAAAATCGGATGGATATTTTCGCGCTTAATGAAGATCTTAGTTTTAAAGAGATTATGCCAGAAATTATTTTGCATGGTTATTCTCGAATTCCAGTATATAAGGATAATCTCGACTCAATTACAGGCATCCTCTATGTCAAAGATCTATTGCCTTTTATAGACAGAAAAACACTTGATTGGCAGAAATTGAAACGGGCTCCTTATTTTGTACCAGAAAATAAAAAGTTAGATGATCTTCTAAATGAGTTTAAGGAAATGAAAATGCATTTAGCTATCGTCGTAGATGAGTATGGTGGTACAAGCGGTCTAATCTCTCTCGAAGATATTCTTGAAGAAATTGTTGGTGAAATAGGGGATGAATTTGACGATGAAGATCTTATCTTTTCTAAGTTGGATGACAAGAATTTTGTTTTTGAAGGCAAGACACCAATGAAGGATTTTTACAGAGTTATAAAGGTCAAAGACCCTATACTTTTTGAAGATTCTAAGGGCGAAGCAGAAACACTTGCTGGATTTCTTCTAGAGGTGTCTAAAGGATTTCCTAAAAAAAATGAAGTTATAATCTTTCATAATTATTCATTTACAATTGAGTTATTTGATAATAAACGTATTAAACAAGTCAAATTATCAATAGAATAGTATGTTCAGAATCATATCAATATTGTTTGTCTGCTTATTAGTTAATGGTTGTATAGATGAAGTTTTAATAAAACCAAATGCAATGCTTCGCTTAGATTACCCTCAAGGCGCATATAAGAAAGTAGAAACAGATTGTCCGTATTCCTTCTTTAAAAATGATAATGCAACCCTTCAAAGGAATCAAAATTGTGGAATGAATATTAGGTATTCAAAAATGAAAGCAACTGTTTATTTGACATATCAAGGGGTAATGAATAATAATCTTGACTCTTTATTATACGATGCTCAGAAATTGGCCTATGATCATAATATTAAGGCAGAAAGCATTCAAGAGCAACCATATATAAACCCAGAAAGTAAAGTGTACGGAATGTTTTATATGATTAACGGAAATGCCGCTTCGCAATCACATTTTTATGCGACAGATAGTTTGAACCATTTTGTGACAGGATCTCTATATTTTGAAGCTAAACCAAATTTTGATTCTATTTATCCTGCTGTGGAGTACTTACGGGAAGATATTCGCAAAATTATGGAAACTATAGAGTGGAAATAAAAAGCCATTCCAACGTTGCGCAGGAATGGCATTTTTTTTGATAAACTTATGCTTTTTTAGCGCAACAAGCTTTCTTACAGTCTTCCTTACAAGCCTTTTTATCTCCGCTCATAATTGCTTCAGAAGGAGCATTAGCTTCTTGATGATTGCAGTTTTTCATATTGCAATCTTTTCCACATTCTTTTTTGGCAAAGTTAGTAGTGAAGGATTCAACAGTTTTCATTCCGCTCACAGAATATGCTTCCCCAACACTTTTTACCGTTTCTTCTAGTTCAGAAGTAGTAATAGCCCCTTCATCGAATTCTACCATAGCCAATTTTTTGTCAAAATCTACTGTAGCGGATTTTACACCCTCCATATTTGAAAGTTTCTTTTCTATAGTTTTAGCACATCCCATTGCACATGTCATACCCTCTATAGTAAATTCGGCTTTTGCAATAACAGCATCGGCAGATATGTCCTTTTTTGTTTCAGTTATTTCAATAGCTACAGTCTTTACTTCCGGCTCTGTTTCATTTTTACATGACCCAAAAACTAACGATAAAAAAGCTAATCCTAATAATACTTTTAATGTTTTCATTATTTCAATTTTTCTTTCTGCAAAAGTACTAATTGTTTGGCATTTATTATTTTAAAATTAACACTTTTGTACTTTCAAATAAACGAATGAAGATCACTCAATTAAAATGGTTTTACCTTATTCTGCTTTCATTAATTTGGGGAAGTTCCTTTATCCTTATAAAAAAGGGGTTAATTGGATTATCGGATTATCAGGTAGGTGCCTTAAGGATAGTTTTAACTTCTATATTTTTATTTAGTGTTGGATTTAAAAAACTCAAAGACATTAAAAAACATGATTGGAAGTGGATTGTAATTTCCGGATTTGTTGGTTCTTTTTTCCCCCCTTTCTTTTTTGCTATTGCCCAAGGTCATATAAATAGCGCGGTCGCATCTATCCTGAATTCTTTCACACCTTTAAGTACTGTTGTTATAGGAATTGTATTTTTGGGTATTTTAAGTTCTCGAGTGCAAATTATTGGTGTTGTTATTGGGTTTATAGGAACAGTACTGCTACTTGTTGTAGGAGCAGATATTAACCCTCATCAAAATTATTGGTTTGGTATTTTAATTTTAGTCTCGACAATTGGCTATGCATTTAATGTAAATATTATTAAGAAATACTTGTCGGATTTAAGTGCTTTGGCAATTACCACAGGAAATTTTTTAATAATCTTTTTTCCAGCATTAGTGATTCTCTATTCGTCAGGATTCTTTGAAACTATTTTTGAATCTCGAGAAATGCAGATTTCATTTGGATACGTTACTATTTTATCTTTGTTTGGTACCGCAATTGCCAAAGTTCTTTTTAACAAATTAATCCAAATTGCAAGTCCTGTATTTGCATCTTCAGTAACGTATACTATGCCTTTAGTGGCAGTAGCATGGGGGTTTGTTGATGGAGAGGCCTTCAGTTTTTTGCAAGTTCTAGCTGCGGGTATTATCCTCTTGGGGGTATATTTGGTTAATAGAAAAGCTAGGAATATTTAATTATTTGGCAAATATCAATTCGTTCTGATTTTTTTTCGGAAATTTATAGTAATTGTAAATACTTTTATCATGGTAAAGTTATATAAAAAGTATGGTTTAGGAATAGCTATAGCTCTCATAGTCTATTTTCTCTTGTTAAAATTAATTGGGTTACACCAATTTCCAATGTTAAGTTGTTTCAATGGTGTGATCTATGGATATGGAATTCTATTGGTGATTAAGAAATTGAAAAGTCAGAGAGAATCACTTGACTATCAAGAAGGATTTCTAATTGGTCTTTTCACAGGAGGGATAGCAACTATTTTGTTTTCAGCGTTTATGGCCCTTTATATTTTTCAGATAGATACTCAGTTTGCTCATGCTATTTTAGATTCATGGGGCCTAAATTACAATAAGGGAGGTCTTATAATTATTGTATCTTTGGTAATGATGGGTTTTTCCACAACTTTGGTTTTAACCTTGGCATTTATGCAATTACTCAAGGAATCTTGGAATACTTCAAAAAACACTACAAAATAACATTCTAATACCTTTGTAAATTCCATTTTAAAAATTATATTTGCACCCGCTTTTGCCGTAGGGTAAAGGGATTTGTATAACTAATTTAATTAAACGTTACGCTATGTACGCAATTGTAGAGATAGCAGGGCAGCAATTTAAAGTTGCAAAAGACCAAAAAGTCTTTGTTCACCGTTTAGCTACTGAAGAAGGTAAATCAGTGTCTTTTGACAATGTACTTCTTATTGGCGATGGAGACAAAGTGACTGTTGGCGCCCCGGCTATAGACGGCGCTCAAGTAGGAGCAAAAGTCGTTAAACACCTTAAAGGTGACAAAGTTATTGTTTTCAAAAAGAAGAGAAGGAAAGGTTACCGTGTTAAAAATGGTCATCGTCAATCTCTTACAGAAATTGTAATTGAAAGCATTATAGCTTCGGGGGCATCAAAAGCAGCTCCAAAAGCAAAAGCAGCTCCAAAAGTGGAAGCTCCAGTGGTTAAAGTTGAGGCGGTATCACAAGATTTGGCTGCTATGACTGTTGCTCAGTTAAAAGAAATGGCTAAAGCAAAAGGAATTGAAGGCATTTCTTCCATGAAGAAAGCTGATTTAATTTCTGCTTTAAGTTAATTAATAATATAAAACCTTAAGAAAATGGCTCATAAAAAAGGAGTTGGTAGTTCTAAGAATGGTAGAGAATCGGAATCAAAACGCTTAGGTGTTAAGATTTTTGGTGGTCAAGCTGCTATTGCTGGAAATATCATCATAAGACAAAGAGGTAATACACATCACCCAGGTGAAAATGTATACGGTGGAAAAGATCATACCCTTCATGCTAGAGTGGATGGTTTGGTAAAATTCACTAAGAAGAAAGACAACAAATCATACGTTTCTATAGTGCCTTTTGAAGCATAATAAATAGATTTTGTTTCTAATATTTTAAGAAACCCATCTCGATTTTAGATCGGGGTGGGTTTTTTTATTCCATTGGATTAGTTGTAAATTGCTTTTCATTTAAAACACGCTAATATGAAGAAGTTTATCGTAGGCCTTTTGTTTGTAGTTCTGTTTTTGTTTGCTGGAGTAAAAGTATTATCTCAAGAAATTGCGAAGTATGATTATTTAGAGGTCATTGTAATTCAAAAAACCAATAACAGCGGAAAAATAAAACGGATTAAGGTTGAGGATCAAGATGCCTTAATTGGAGAACTTATAACTATCAAAGCAATCGAGAATTTGGAAGGAACCGCTGCGTTGTTAAATTATATGAATGCAGCCAATTGGGAATTTCTAGAAAGGCAAGCTGTTGTTTCTAGCGATAGCGATCCAGTATGGATGAGCTATATATTTAGGAAAATAAAGCAATTGAATTAGTCCGTAAATTAAATAACCCTCACAGATTTGCGAGGGTTATTCTAATATTTAAAAGTACCGAAATCTAATTTTCTAATATCTGTAGTATTCTGGTTTGAACGGGCCAGTAACTGAGACGCCTATGTAAGATGCTTGATCTGGTCGAAGTTCTGTAAGCTCTACTCCAATTTTAGCTAAATGTAAAAAGGCAACTTTTTCATCTAAGTGTTTAGGAAGCATATATACATCGTTTTCATACGCACCACTATTTTTCCAAAGTTCGATCTGAGCTAAAGTCTGATTAGTAAAAGAGTTGCTCATCACAAAACTTGGGTGTCCTGTGGCACAGCCTAAATTTACTAAACGACCTTCTGCCAGAAGAAGAATGTCTTTGCCGTTAATCGTATATTTATCAACCTGCGGTTTAATTTCCACTTTAGTATTTCCATAGTTTTTGTTTAACCAAGAGACATCAATCTCATTGTCGAAGTGACCAATATTGCAAACGATTGTTTTGTCTTTCATTGCTCTAAAATGATCTTCTTGAACTATATCCTTATTCCCCGTAGTAGTAATTACGATGTCAGCATTAGCAATTACCGTTTCTAAACGTTTCACTTCAAAGCCGTCCATTGCAGCTTGTAATGCACAAATGGGATCAATCTCGGTAACAGTTACTATAGAACCTGCTCCCTTAAAAGAAGCTGCCGTTCCCTTTCCAACGTCACCGTAACCACAAACTACCACACGTTTGCCAGCTAGCATAATGTCGGTTGCACGACGAATTGCATCTACTGCACTTTCTCGACATCCATATTTATTATCGAATTTTGATTTTGTTACGCTATCGTTTATATTGATTGCAGGCATAGGTAAAGTTCCATTTTTTACACGCTCATATAATCGATGTACCCCAGTGGTAGTCTCTTCAGATATTCCTTTTATTCCAGCAGCTAGCTCTGGAAATCGGTCTAAAACCATATTAGTAAGATCTCCTCCGTCATCCAATATCATGTTTAAAGGTTTACGGTCTTTACCAAAAAATAGAGTTTGCTCTATGCACCAATTAAATTCTTCTTCGCTCATTCCTTTCCACGCATAAACTGGTGTTCCCGTTACAGCGATAGCTGCTGCTGCCTGATCTTGAGTAGAGAAAATATTACATGAACTCCAGGTTACTTCTGCTCCTAAAGCTTGCAAAGTTTCAATTAAAACAGCGGTTTGAATCGTCATGTGCAGACAACCTGCAATTCGAGCGCCCTTTAAGGGTTGTTCATTCTTGTATTCTTTACGTAATGACATAAGTCCCGGCATTTCTGCTTCAGCAAGATCCATTTCTTTACGCCCCCAATTGGCTAGGGTAATATCTTTTACTTTATACGCCGTATACGGCACCGTGTTAGTAGACATATTTATTATATTTACATCCCTGAACTTAATATACACTTGGTATAAATTATGAAAGGAATCTGATTATTAATTACCGAATTCGTTTCGGTTTTTCAGATGGCAAAAATACACAATTCTGTTAAATATTTATGGCTCTTTACAAAACTATAACAGTTAATCCAACAACTAAAGTCCTCATTTGGAAGATCGAGGAATCTTTTGAAGAACTCTCAGAAGGAATAAATCTCACTTTGCATTCCAGTAATCGCGTTACCAAGATGAAAAGTGATTTGCATAGGCGAGGATTTTTAAGTGTTCGACATTTAATGGCTTTAGAAGGATACACTGATCATGATTTGTTTTATGACGGAAATGGTAAACCACATTTAACAGATGACAAACATATTTCAATTACACATTCTTATATATTTTCGGCTATTATTATAAGTGACTTCGAAATAGGGATTGATATTGAAAAACAGCGACTCAAAATTCTAAGAATTGCCCATAAATTTACCCCAATTGAAGAATATAGAGCTATGATAAATGAGATAGCAATTATGAGAAAATTGACTTTAGTTTGGTGCGCAAAAGAGGCACTTTATAAAAGTTTCGCACAACCCGGAGTGAGTTTTATTCAAAATATATATGTTGATGATTTTAGTCTTGATAAACGGAAAACAACGGCAAGAGTTAGTTTTGAGGGAGATGAAGTTGTTTATAATGTGCATTTTTTAGAATTTGATGGCTTCACATGTGGTTACGCACTACAACAATAATTGACCGAAATGAATCATTACCGATCCATTCTAAATCTTGTTTCTGAGAAGCGAAAAGGACTCGCCGTACTCATTGATCCAGATAAGTTCGATAAATCGGAAATGAGAGATTTTATTGACCGGATCCCAATAGATACAACTCATCTATTTGTGGGGGGAAGTACGATGGTAAATGATAGAACAAAGGAGACTGTTAATTCGATTAGGAGCCATAGTAATTTACCGATTTTTTTGTTTCCAGGTGATTATTCACAAATAACTCCTGAAGCGGATGCCATCCTATTTCTATCGTTACTTTCTGGAAGAAATGCAGAATATTTGATCGGTCAGCATGTAAAATCTATTCCAAAATTATTAAATACAACTATTGAAATTATACCTACGGGCTATTTATTATTAGATGGTGGAAATCAATCTGCAGTGGCTAGGGTTAGTAATACCTTCCCTATGCTTCAAAGCAATATAAAAATGATAGTTCATACGGCTTTGGCTGGGCAGTATTTGGGAGCAAAGTTAATTTATCTTGAGGCGGGAAGCGGAGCAAAGTTTCCAGTGAAATTGGAGGTAATTTCTGAAGTAAAAAAAGCAATAAACTTACCTTTAATTGTGGGCGGGGGTATTATTTCAGAAGCCCAAAAGCAAGAAGCATATGATGCAGGTGCAGATTTAATAGTAATGGGGACAGTTTTTGAAAGTAAACCTAACTTGTAACTTAAAATGAANGGAATAATAGATTTTTTCTTAGAGCCTTATCAATCCGCTACTCTNACAAATATTATTTTGGAANTTATGGCTGCTTTATTTGGAGTTATTAGTGTTTGGTTTGCTAAAAATGAAAACATTTGGGTATATCCTTCAGGAATAATAAGCACCGCGATTTATATATTTATATGCTACACTTTTGATTTATTTGGAGATTTAATAATAAATATATATTACACTTTTATGGGTATTTATGGTTGGTATATGTGGACGAGAATTGTTAAAGGAGAACCTCTAGAAATTTCAAGGTCCAAAAGAAATGATATTGTTAAGGCTTTTGCTATCTTTCTAACTACAGCAGTATTTGTTGTAATCGTTTACTTGTATTTTAATCGATTTGACCGATTAACAGATTACTTCGATACATTTACAACTGGGGTGTTTTTTGCGGCTATGTGGCTAATGGCAAATAAAAAGATTGAACATTGGTTCCTGTGGATAGTGGGAAATATAGTTTCCATTCCATTGTATTTATTAAAGGGATTAGGATTTACGGGGCTGCAATTTGTAGTGTTTTTACTTATTGCAATTTTTGGATATATAGAATGGAAGAAACATTTAAACAACAACCTTGTAATTGTTTAAAAATTGTGCTGTATGGTCCTGAATCGACAGGAAAAACCACTTTAGCAGAACAATTAGCGAATCATTATAACACTCTTTGGGTTCCTGAGTTCATGAGGTCTTATCTTCAGGAGAAATGGAATTTATATGGTGATAAAATTAACAGGACCGATTTATTACCTATTGCAAAAGGACAGATGAAGGCAGAAAATGAATCTGCAGTATTGACTAATGACTTGTTATTTTGTGATACGAACTTACTTGAAATTAAAGTGTATAGTGAATATTATTATAATGGATTCTGCCCTTCAGAGATTATAAAATATGCAAGTGAAAATGTGTATGATCTATATTTTCTTATGAATATTGATGCTAAATGGGAAATAGATGATTTGCGTGATAGACCTTATGACAGGGAAAAAATGTTTTGTATTTTTGAAGCGGAACTAATAGAATCTAAACTGAATTATATAATAATAAGTGGCACAGAAGAAGAACGATTTGAAATTGCCGTTAAAAAAATAGAAGAATTGCTTAAGGAGAAAAAGAATGCTAACGAATAAGGATCAGCAACAGATTGAGCAATATGGGCTGGATGTAGAAAAAGTATATGGGCAATTGGAAACCTTTAGACGAGGAATACCATTTGTTAATATAGTTACTACGGCTTCAATTGGAAACGGAATTGAAGTAATTGAAAAGGCGAATCAACAGAAGCTAGTTGATTTATATGATTCGAAGAGGAATGGTCTAGATATTGTAAAATTTGTTCCTGCATCCGGTTCGGCTACAAGAATGTTTAGCTTTTTACATCAGTTCTTAGATACTTTTGATGTAGAAGAGGATAATCTTAATTCTTACTTAAAAGTAGGCGACCATCAATTACTAATTACGTTTTTGTCTTCTCTAAAGGATTTTGCTTTTATTAGTGCTGTCCGAAAAAAGATTAGGAAGAATCATCCAGATTATAAACATTGTAAAAAAGGAAGGAGAGCCTTTTTGCTTGTAAGTACAATGCTAGAGGAGAGTGGCCTTAATTTTAATAATCTGCCAAAAGGGTTAATACCTTTTCATAAATATTCAAAATATGCTACCTCAGCTTTTGAAGAGCATTTATATGAGGCTGCTTTTTATGCGTCATCGGAGGACGAGGCTTTCTTGCATTTTACGTTTTCTGAAAAGGACCTTCCACATTTTAAAAAGGAATTTGACGATATCAAAAATAGAGTCAGTAAAAAAACTAAAACCAATTTTAATATTTCTTATTCTTTTCAGAAAAAAGAGACGGATACTATTGCTGTTACAGAATTAAATAAACTTGCGCGAAATAGTCAAGGAGAATTAATTTTTAGACCCTCAGGGCATGGGGCATTGTTAGAAAATCTGAATGAGATTGATGCCGATATTATTTTTATCAAAAATATCGATAATGTTGGCACGGAAGAATTTGCGGAGGACATGGCCTATTATAAGAAATTGTTGGCCGGTAAATTATTATGGCTACAAGGCAAAATTTTTAACTATTTAGAAGTTTTGCTTAAAGATGATTTTAATCCTGATATTATTAAAGAAGTAAAGTCTTTTCTTTGGAATGAGCTAAACATTAAGAATATTCCTGAAAATATTGCAGGAATTACCGGGATATTGAATAGACCACTTCGAATATGTGGGGTCGTAATGAATACCGGCGCTCCTGGAGGAGGTCCTTTTTGGATTAAAAATGAAATTGGAAATATCTCCCTACAAATTATAGAGATGGCGCAGGTTGATTTGCAAGATCCGCGTCAACAATCTATTGTAAATGAAGCTACACATTTTAATCCTGTGGATATTGTTTGTGGAGTTAGGGATTATATGGGTAAAAAGTTTGATTTGTCAGATTTTACGGATCAGGATTCTGGTTTTATTTCAACGAAATTAGAAAATACCATACTCGTTAAAGCATTGGAATTGCCAGGTTTATGGAATGGTGCAATGGCAAATTGGAATACTGCTTTTGTTGAAGTGCCACTAAGTACCTTTAAACCCGTGAAAACCGTAAATGATTTGCTTAAAAATGAGCATCGCCCACTTACATAATGGAACTTGACACACTTCTTAGAGAAATTAATTTCAAGGCGATTAGAAGTAGTGGTCCCGGAGGGCAACACGTAAATAAATCTTCAACGAAAATTGAGCTTAATTTTCGTATTGAATCTTCTGAGGCATTAAACGAGCTAGAAAAGCAAAGACTTTTACAAAAATTGAAAACTAGAATTTCTCAAGATGGATTGCTTGTTTTACAATGTGGAGAAACCAGAAGTCAGTATCGAAATAAAGCAATAGCAATCGAGCGATTAGTTGATTTATTAAAAGAGAAACTTAAAGTTGCAAAGCCACGAAAAAAAACAAAACCTTCAAAAAGTATCATTGAAGCCAGGTTAAGGATCAAAAAGAGTCAGGCACTAAAAAAGTCCAATAGAAAGCGACCTGAATTAGATTAAATATATATCTTTGTTAAATCTCAAAGGGGTGCCGTAAAAAGCTGAGATTATACCCATAGAACCTTGAACAGGTAATGCTGTTTAGGAACTCAGGCTTAATTTTTTTCCGAAGTTTTTTGACGATTAAATATTTGGCTGTCTATCGATTTCTCTGGATTCGATTTTATAAATTAAATAAGAATAATGCCCCTTTTATTCGTAATTCAACTATTACGAATGAAAAATCAATTTTCAGTATTTGTATTATTACTGCTTACTACCAGCGCGATTTCACAGGAAAAAGAGAATGATTCAATTCCCATTCAAAATCTAGAAGCTGTTATCGTGAAATCGGTAAGGGTGGAAACAAATTCTCCTGTTACGCATTCTAATCTAGATAAAGAATCTCTGGAAAAGAGAAATTTAGGGCAAGATATCCCTTATATGCTTTCTTATTTGCCTTCGGTGGTTACAACCAGTGATGCTGGTGCGGGCGTAGGATATACCTATATTCGTGTTCGCGGGAGTGACGCTTCACGTGTTAATGTAACTCTGAACGGAATTCCCTTTAATGATGCGGAAAGTCAGGGAACCTTTTTCGTTAACCTTCCAGATTTCACCTCTTCTGTCCAAAGTCTTCAGCTACAACGCGGAGTGGGAACTTCTACAAACGGATCTGGAGCGTTTGGGGCGAGCTTAAATATGCTTACGGATGCAGTTTCAGAAAAGGCTTTTGGAGAGATTGCAAGCTCAATAGGATCTTATAATACAAGAAGACATAATGTAAAGTTTAGCACGGGATTATTAAATGACCATATGGAAATTGGCGGAAGGGTCTCCACTATTGAATCTGATGGCTATATAGATCGTGCTTCAAGTAATCTAAAATCTTATTTTCTACAAGGAGCTTATGTGGGTAATCAGACGCTCATTAAGGCGATTAGTTTTGGGGGTAAGGAAGAGACTTATCAAGCATGGAATGGTATAGATGCTGAAACTCTGGAGAATGATAGAACTTTTAATCCATCTGGGATGTATACCGATAATGAAGGAAATGTACAATTCTATGACAAAGAAGTAGATAATTATTCACAGGATCATTTTCAATTGCTTTGGACGCAAAATTTCAATTCTAATTTAAGCATGAATGCATCCTTTAACTACACTTATGGGCGAGGGTATTTCGAACAATATAAAGAAGATGAAAGTTTTGAAGATTATGGAATGGTGCCAATTGAAGTTGGTGGAGAAATTATTAATACTACTGATTTAATTAGGCGTAGATGGTTGAATAATAATTTTTATGCTTCAAATGCAAACGTAAATTATAAGAACAATCAATTTGATGCTACGGTTGGCGCTTTTTATAGCTATTATGGTGGAGATCATTTTGGGGAAGTAATTTGGGCTCAGAATGCGGGAGGATTGGAGGTTAGAGATCGTTATTATTCTGGGAATGGCGATAAAAATGAATTTACAGTTTTCGGAAAAGGAACATACAAATTGAATTCGCGTTGGAGTGTTTTAGGCGATCTTCAGGGCCGATTTATAAGTTATAGAACAAGTGGAATTACATCAGATTTAGTTTTGTTAGAGGAAGCTGAAAAATATAATTTTTTTAATCCAAAAGCAGGAGTTTCTTTTCAGTTAAGTTCGGAGAATCAATTTTATATTTCCTATGGTAGAGCTAATAGAGAACCGAGAAGAAGTGATTTTGAACAAGGAATTTTCACTTCGGAAAAATTAGATGATTTCGAATTGGGATGGCGTTACACGTCTGAAAACACCAAAATAAACACTAATTTGTTTTATATGAATTATAAGAATCAATTGGTTCTTACAGGGGCGATTGATGATGTGGGGGCTCCAATAAGGGCCACCAGTGGGAAAAGTTACCGCCTTGGAATTGAAGTTGATGTGGACATTAAAGTTTCAGATAAAGTGAAGTTTCTGCCAAACATAACATTTAGTAGTAATAAAAATGTAGATTTTGTAACCAATAGAGATGGCATTCTTGTTAATTTGGGAAAAACAAATATTTCTTATTCGCCAGAGATAGTTGCTGGAAATCGAATTGAATATTACCCATTAAAGAATCTTCAGTTTACCGTACTTTCAAAATACGTGGGAGAACAATATATGGGTAATATTGACAGTGAGGCTTCAAAACTGAACAGCTATTTTATCCATGATTTTAATATAGTCTACACCCTGGATAATCTGCCAGTAGTTAGATCGATTGTCTTTTCTGGTATAGTAAATAATATTTTCAACAAAAAATATGTCTCCAATGGTTATTTTTATACCTATGATGATGATTTTAGTGTGCCGGGTGAAATTACAACTGTAGAAGGAGCAGGATACTACCCACAAGCGGAGATTAACTTTTTAGTAGGGGCTACAATTAAATTTTAGTTAGTAACCTGTACGTTATCACCTGTCCTAACGGCTCTGTATTGCTGCATAGGGTACAAATTTTGATCGGTTTGATGCTCCCCTGTTATAATGTTGTACTTATTGGTGTCTGAGGTACATGGACAACTCGCGATAGGTGCGACAACAGTCATTGCGGAACAATTGTTCGGAATATGATTTGGATCACTTAATTCAAAAGCAGTATATAGGCTATTGTTTACGTTATAAATAACAACGCCTTTTATTCCTTGTCCAGAAATGATGATACTATTTCCAGGAAATTTTAGTGCATTATATTCTGGAAGGTTCAAATTTAAATTGATGTTTATTAGAGGGTTTAATAAATTCGGATTATTATCGGTAGGACTTTCATCTTTATTACAACTTAATAGAGTGAATCCAAATAAAAGGGCAATTAATAGGTTTTTCATTTTATATTTTAAAATATTTACCAAAAGTAATACAAAATACCACGCAAGTAATTTTTTAGTATATTTGTTAGACAATCCCGTGTAACGTATGGGATTTTTTGTATTTATAGAATCAAATCTCAATTTCTTTGAGCTTTGACTAGAATTAAAATAAATGAGTTTGTAACATACAAACGATGGGATTATGAGTAAAGTATCATATTATACTGCCGAAGGCTTAAAGAAGTTAAGAGAAGAGTTGAATCAACTTAAAGATGTAGAACGTCCAAATGCATCAAGAGCAATTGCGGAAGCTAGAGATAAAGGTGATTTAAGTGAAAATGCTGAGTATGACGCTGCTAAAGAAGCGCAGGGTATGCTTGAGTTACGGATAGCAAAGATTGAAGAAATTTATTCCAATGCACGGCTTATTGACGAATCTGTATTAGATGTCTCTAAAGTGTTGGTGCATTCTAAGGTGAAAATAAAGAATCTTACGAATGGGATTGAAATGGTTTATAAATTGGTTGCACAAAGTGAAGCAGATTTAAAAACAGGGAAAATATCGGTAGATTCTCCAATTGGCAAGGGATTATTAGGTAAAGAGGTTGGTGAAATCGCCGAAATTAAAGTTCCAAACGGAGTGATTAAATTTGAAATAATAGAAATATCCAGAGATTAGATATGGCCTCAGTTTTTACTAAAATTATAAATGGTGAAATTCCAAGTTATAAGGTTGCTGAGGATGAGAATTTTATTGCTTTTCTGGATATTAATCCAAATGCAAAGGGCCACACACTTTGCGTACCTAAAGTGGAAGTAAATAAAATTTTTGAGATTGATGAAGAACAATATCTTAAATTACTTAATTTTTCAAGAAAAGTGGCGATTGCTTTAGAAAAAACGGTTCCATGTAAACGCGTTGGGATGTCCGTTATTGGACTTGAAGTTCCACATGTTCATGTACATCTCATCCCACTTAATGAAATGAAGGAAATGACTTTTACACATAAAATTTCAATGACTTCTAAAGAATTTTCAGTCTTGACCAAAAAAATTAAGGAGAATTTACCTGAATTTAATTAGAAAATAAATTAGCGCAACAATAGTTGTCAAAACCAATAAACAAATAGCATAAGAGATAGGCTGCAGTGTTAATTGGGTGCTTTTAGGAATTGCTAGTTTATTGTGATATTCATAAACTTTCTCGAGGTTTTCAGACCAACTTTCTGGATAAATAGTTGATTTGCAATTATTGCAGAAAATGGTGCCAATATTTTTTTTTTCGTTTTTACGATAATAACGATTTTCTTTTTCTAACTGAGTAAATGAAATTTCTAATTCATTAGTAACTGAACATTCCGGACAATCATTGATTAATTTAGCTGTATGTAAAATATGTTTGTGAATGATCATTGTTTTTTATTTAAGGCTAAAATAATTTCCATAGTAGTTCCCGTCTCTGGGCTACTTTTTAGAACTCGTATTTTACCATTATGATAATGAGAAATAATACGTTTAGCTAAAGATAGTCCAAGTCCCCAGCCTCTTTTTTTACTTGTATAACCAGGTTTAAAGATTTTTTTAAAGTTCCGTTTTAAGATACCTTTTCCGGTATCACTTATATGAATCATGGCATTTTTGGCATTGGTTTCGATAGAAATTGTAATTGTGCCTTTCCCTTTCATAGCATCAATCCCATTTTTAACTAAATTTTCAATCGTCCAACTATACAAAGGAGAATTAAGTTCTACTAATACTTCCTCTTTTGGCACTAATAATATAAAAGTAATCAATTTAGAAGATCGTCTTTTTAAATAATCAAAAGCAGTTTCAGTTTCTGCAACTAAATTGAATAGTTCCAGTTTTGGAGTCGATCCAATTTTTGAAAAACGTTCTGTAATGGTTTCCAGCCTATTAATATCCTTCTCCATTTCTATTATATAATCTGGATTTACATTTTCCGTTTTAAAGATTTCTGCCCAGCCAACTAGTGAAGATAATGGGGTTCCAATTTGATGTGCAGTTTCTTTCGCCATACCAGCCCACAACTTATTTTGTTCTGCAGATTTTGATTCTTGATATAGAAGATAAATAGCAAGTATAAATAAGACAAGAATGAGAATTAAGACCCCAGGATAATACTTTAACTTATTAATAATTGGAGAATTGCCATAGTATATTGTTGCAAGTAATTCTTCTTTATAACATATTTCAATAGGTTTGTATTCAGAAGAAAATTGAGCAACAAGTTTTTCTATTTTTTCATTTGTATCAACATCTTTTTCGCTAATATTTCTTTCAGTATAAACCCCTTCCTTATAACTATATACGATCATGGGAGTTGTAGTATTACTTTTAATAACCTCTAAGGCTGTTTCGCTAATTTGAAGATCCTTTTCGTCATTTTGTAATTCCGTTTGTGCCGCCGCCCATATATGCATTTTAATGCGTTCATTTTCTTTTAATTGGTTGAAAAAGGCATACGTATTCCACAAAATCAAACTAATAATAATCAATGAAACACTAATAAAAAGCCAGCGAGTAAGAGTACTATAGTTTTGCATAAAAAGGAATTGATTTCAATTTCGTAATTATTTAAATTGATTGTTTAGAGGGTTTAAGAGATAAATCTTGGACGATAAATATAATGGAATTATGTTAATATTATTGTATAACGTAATTTTTAGAAACTTTATAGTTTGGGTACATTTGCAGGTAATGATATCAATTTTTCCAAAAGACATTAGTACGGCAAAATTACATGGATACCTTTTAGGAGCCGTATCACCCCGTCCCATTGCATTTGCGAGTACAATAGATAAGAATGGTAATGTCAATCTTTCTCCATTTAGTTTTTTTAATGTTTTTAGTGCAAATCCGCCGATTTTAGTATTTTCACCTGCAAGACGAGTACGTGATAATACGATTAAGCACACGTTGGAAAACGTTTTAGACATTAAGGAAGTCGTGATCAACATTGTAAACTATGACATGGTACAGCAAATGTCGTTGTCATCGACAGAATATGAAAAAGGAGTAAATGAATTTATAAAAGCGGGTTTTACCGAATTAGCATCAACAATTGTAAAACCTCCAAGAGTTGCCGAAGCCCCAGTTCAATTTGAGTGTAAAGTGATGGATGTAATTTCATTAGGATCTGAGGGAGGGGCAGGAAATCTTATTATTTGTGAAGTAATTCAATTGCATATTGATGAGAAAATTTTAGATGCAGAAGGCAGGATTGACCCACTTAAAATTGACACTGTCGCTCGTATGGGAGGCAATTGGTATAGTCGCGCTAAGGAAGGTATTTTTGAAGTGCCAAAACCTCTTACTACCTTGGGAATTGGAGTTGATGCCCTACCGAAGGAAATTCGAATGAGTAGAATTCTCAGTGGAAATGATTTAGGAATGTTAGGAAATGTTGAAGTTATACCAGATGGAGCAAATATTTTTGTTAATGACTCTGTTGAAATTCATAAATTAGCACAACAACAGCTTCTCGATGGAAATGTCGCCGAAGCATGGAGTCTATTATTGAAAAAATAATAATAAATTTAAAAAAGGGAATGCCTCAGTTTTTGCAACATTAAAATAAATAATATTAATTGATACATAAAATATGGAATTACAAGGAAAAATAAAAATGATAGATGAAACTAAAACCTATGGAAACAATGGTTTTAGAAAGAGAGAAATGGTAATCACAACCGAAGAAAAATATCCTCAGAATATTCTGATAGAATTTGTTCAGGAAAAAACCGATTTATTAAATTCATTCAATATCGGTATGAATGTTAAAGTAAGCATTAATATTGGTGGGCGCGAGTGGGTGAATCCACAAGGAGAGACTAAATATTTCAATTCAATTTCAGGTTGGAAAATCGAAAATGTAGATCAGTCGGTATCCNCAGGAATGCCNCCAATGCCTATGGAGGATGCTTTTGAGCCCGCAAACGATCTAAATGAAGACGATCACGATGACCTGCCGTTCTAGTAGGATTACATTTTTTATAAAGTTGAATAGTTAAGTACTTACTGAAATCTGCTTTTTGTCAATTTTGCCTTTTTAGAAACAGTTCGGTTATGAGTTTTATTTGACATTTGAATATGAAATAAGACTTCCTTTCATGATTGTAATCAGAGAATGAGTTGTCCTTGTTTTTTAAGTTAGTTTTGATATCTAGATGCATTACCTTACTTCATCCATGCAATTTCCTGATGTATCTGAAGCCGATTCAAATGGATTATTGGCCATTGGTGGAGATTTATCAGTTGAGCGATTATTACTAGCCTATAATTCTGGAATTTTCCCATGGTATGAAGAAGGCCAGCCTATTTTATGGTGGAGCCCAAATAAAAGATTGGTTTTATTCTTAGATAAATTTAAGGTTTCGAAAAGTCTTCGAAATACTATAAAAAGTAAAAAATTTAGGGTTAGTTATAATACTGCTTTTTCACAAGTAATTGAGAATTGTTCTGCTATAAAGAGAGAAGGGCAAGCGGGAACCTGGATTACAACACGCATGCAGCAAGCATACCTGAAACTCCATGAATTGGGCTTTGCTAATTCTGTAGAAGTTTGGTATGAAACAGAATTGGTGGGCGGTTTATATGGTATTGATCTTCCAGAGAAAAGAATATTTTGTGGAGAAAGTATGTTTCACAAAAAAAGTGATGCATCCAAAGTAGGTTTTTATCATTTGATTTCAGAATTAATAAAGAGAGAGTATCGATTTATTGATTGTCAATTATATACTGCTCATTTGGCAAGTTTGGGCGCCGAAGAAATTCCTAGAAAGGAATTTTCCCAATTACTCAGAGAGTAAGCCTTTTAAATTTCAGGAATAATTATTAAACGACTATATTTGAGTTAAATTTATCACAATGAAATTTTTTTATACAAGATTCCTAATAGCGGCGTTTGCTATTTTGTGCACAACAAATGTGATTTCCCAAATAAATGAGCCATTACCAAAAGGCCTTACAGAAGGGGAAGAGAGATTAATTTCTGATTTCCAGTTTAAAAGCTCAAGAATGACAGATCCACCTTCGGGGCCGGTTAGGGCTGCTGCCGAATGGGAAGAAGTTGAGTATCTAGTGATAACTTGGGAGCCAAATTTTCAAGGAATTTTGCGTCAGATAGTTGCGGTAGGAGTTCAGGAGTGCAAAGTTATTATTACAACACAGAACCAGGCTTCTGTTGCAAGTTATCTTACTGCTGGAGGCATAGACTTAACCAATGTGATATTTATGAATTCGCCCTGGGACAGTATTTGGATTCGTGATTATGGCGGAAATACAATTTATTCTGATGATGTTGGGGAGAGAGCTCTGACTGATTGGATATATAATAGACCTCGTCCTAATGACAACGTAATGCCTTCTGCTCATGCTGCCCTAACCGGATTGCCAATTTATATTACAGATACAGGAACCAATGATTTAGTAAATACTGGTGGAAATTATATGTCGGATGGTTTAGGAAATGCATTTGCCTCAAGATTGATATTAAACGAAAATGCAGCAGGCAATCCTTATGGGGTTTCGGCCAAAACAGAAGCACAAATTGATGGCATAATGTTGGCCTATATGGGAATAGAAAATTACATAAAAATGCAAACGCTCCCTTATGATGTAATTCATCATATCGATATGCACATGAAACTTTTGGATGAAGAAACTTTATTAGTTAGTAGATATCCTCCCGGTGTTGCAGATGGCCCTCAGATTGAAGCAAACATTGACTACGTTCTCAATAATTTTCAATCTTCCTTCGGAACACCATTTGATGTGAAGTGGATTGATGCTCCCCCAAGTACATCTGGTAGTTATCCAGATACGGGAGGATCCTATAGAACATTTAGTAATTCGATATTTATTAATAAATCTATATTGGTTCCAACATATCGACCTGAAGTTGATGCAACTGCACTAGCCTACTATCAAGAATTATTGCCTGGGTATAATGTTGTTGGAATAGATGTGGATAACCCTGGTGAGAACTTAATATCACTTCTTGGTGCTCTTCATTGTATAACACATACCATTGGGGTAGATGAGCCTCTTTGGATTGTGCATCAAGCGGTAGATGATGCTATTCAAAATAGTATGGTCAGTATTGATGCTGTGATAAAACATATTTCAGGAATTAATAATGCCAAGGTTTTTTGGAGGGAAGAAGGAGCATCCTCATTTAATGAAACAGCTATGAATTTAGTTAGTGATGATAACTGGACAGCAAACATAAATATTGTTAATACGAATATTGAATATTATATTTGGGCTGAAGCTAACTCTGGAAAATCTATGGCTAGACCTATAGTCGCGCCAGATGGATATTGGACTATTAATGTAGGAGTAATGTCAGTTACAGATTGGGCTCAAAATCATATATCTGCCCCTTATCCCAATCCTACTAAGGACAATGTGTCTTTTAATTTGGAAAACATAGCGGGACCAATCTCCATTTCAATTTATAATCTTCTTGGTCAAAATTTATTTGAGACTGAAATAGAAAATGGCAATGGAATTCTTAGACTAGAACTGAATGATTCTTGGAATGGCACTTTATTTGTTTTATTTAAAGGGGATTTCGGAACTATTCATAAGAAAATTATTAAGCTTTAGCGCTGGGGAAATAAATAGAAATAGTTGTTAAATTTCAATTCTATTCAAATTTTTAACTATACTTGCCGTTTCCTATTTAACCTCCGCTATAATGATAAGGATTTCACGACGATTTTTTCTGCCATTAGCTTTTATTTCAATTAGCTCATTTGCTCAATCAATTACAACTAGAAAAATAGATGTGAATAAAGACATTGACATTGTTAAAATATATGAGCAAGTGGTTTTGGAAGGATACGGAACTCCCATTATTTATGAAAAATTAGCCAATTCATATTATTTTCGAAGTGAATATACGGATGCTAAAAAATGGTTTGAAAAATTATTTGAGGTACAAGAATCATCAGATGAAATACTAAAACAATATTATAGGCAGACATTAAAGGCATTAGGATTGGAGTTTGAAAATAATCCCTACCTCTTTTTCGTTTGTGATAGCAGCAAGTTAGATTAGATTTCCGTATATCGAAAACAAGATGTTAGATGGTCATTCACCATTCCCGTGGCTTGCATATGTGCATAAATAACAGTTGAACCAACAAATTTAAAACCTCTCTTCTTCAAATCTAAACTTATTGCATCGCTTAGTACCGTATTTGCAGGCATATCTGACATAGATTTTAGTTCATTATTTATAGGTTTTCCAGCTACAAAATTCCAAATGTAGGTTTTAAAACTACCAAATTCTTTTTGTATCCCTTGAAAGGCAATTGCATTTGTAACAGCCGATTGGACTTTCAATTTATTGCGTATTATTCCTTCATCTTGCAATAAGAGGGCTATTTTTTCTTGATTATAATTAGCAATTTTTTTATAGTCAAAGCCGTCAAATGCATTTCTGAAATTTTCACGTTTTCTTAAAATGGTAATCCAACTTAATCCTGCCTGAAAAGTTTCTAATAATAGAAACTCAAACAAAGTAGCATCATCAAAAACAGGAACTCCCCATTCTTCATCATGATAGGCCATATATAAAGGATCACTACCACACCAAGCACACCTTACTTTATCCATCATTCAAATTTTTGCAAGAAATTAAAGATAGTAAGTTTTCATAAAACTACCTATCACAGGGCCATTGAAAAAAGCAGCCGAATCATTGGATTATAAGAATTTATTAAAGAATAGATTAGAAAATTTACTTAATAAAACTATTGTTGACCTTGAAAGTTATAAGTAATGCTTCCTTGTTGGGTAGCCTTGTTAGTGGCCGTAGTAAATTTGGCGCGTTTGGCATAATCGAGGGCAGAGTCGATGAGACATTCGTTTGTGGTCGAAGATGCAGTCGCGTTGTACATGGTTTTGGTAACATCACCTTTTTCGTTTACTTCAATATTGATGACGACCTTCCCATAATTATAACAAGTATAAACTGGGTTTGGGAGGTTTAAAGAAACACGCTTTACAAGACTATAACTTACGGTGCTATTTCTCTTAGAAACATTATTCTCAGCAACGGTTTTTCTTACTTCAATTTTATCAGAATGATTTTTTTGCTTTTCTGAAGGTTTTTTTTCTCTAAGTGAATTTCCAGTCCCATAATTTAATGAATTTGTATCTTCCATGTTAGATTCTGATAGTTTATCCATTTCATCAAATTTTTCAGTAAAAGCATCGTTTTCCTTTTCAATTTCTGAAATAAATTTTTCCGCTTCGTTGAATGCTCGATTAGTCTCAATCGTGACTTCTCTTTCTGAGATCGATGCTAAATCTTCTTGAGGCATTATAGGGTTCTCGATATATTGAAGATCATAGTCGTCTTCTATTTCTATGGTGTATTTGGAAAGTGTAATACTCTTAAAAGATAAAAATAGTATACCGAAGAGTAAACAAGTAATAATAAAAGCTCTGTATGAATAATCAAAATTCATTATTTCACGGTATATAAATATCACGAAAGTAAGTACAACTTTTAGAAAAGCGAACTAATTAGGAACTATTTAACGGATTAATAGGAATCAATAAACTATATTTTAATTATAAATTGGCTTCAAAAGATTCAATCGAAATAGCATTCTCAACCGAAAACTCACCAATTTTGGTGCGTCTCAGTGCTGAAAGATGCCCTCCATTATTCAAGGCTTTTCCGAAGTCATATGCCAATGATCTAATATAGGTTCCTTTGCTACAAACTATTCTAAAATCTACTTTTGGAAGGTCTATATTGGTGATTTCAAATTCTGAAATAGATACGGTTCGCTTAGGAATTTCAACTTCTTCACCTGCTCTCGCAAATTCGTAAAGCCGCTTGCCATCTTGCTTCAAGGCAGAAAAAACGGGAGGTTGCTGCTGAATTTCACCAATAAATGGAAGCGTAGCCTCTTTAATTGCTTCCGAAGTAATATCTGAAAAATCAAACCGAGCATCAATCTCAGTCTCCAGATCGTAACTTGGAGTCGTAGCACCTAAAGTGATCGTTCCTGTATATTCCTTTTCCTGTGCCTGATAGGTATCAATTTTTTTTGTGAACTTACCAGCACATAGAATTAGCAATCCCGTGGCTAATGGATCTAGTGTGCCAGCATGCCCCACCTTTATATTTTTTATCCGAAATTTTTGTTTGATTAACCAGCGTACTTTATTTACTACTTGAAAAGACGTCCACCCCAAAGGCTTATCTATAAGTATAAGTTGGCCCTCTTTATAGTCTTCGGCCGTCATTAGATAACTGTAAGCTTTTGTATAAAAAAATGTATCAAAAGAATGGCAATCCCTGCAACAATTCTATAATACCCAAAAACCTTAAAACCATGGTTACTCAGATAATTAATGAATGATTTAATTGCAATTAAAGCTACTATAAAGCCAACTATATTGCCAATAATAAGAAAGTTTATTTGATCTGATGAAAGTTCAAATCCTTCTTTGTAATAATCGTAAGATTTTTTTACTGTTGCCCCTAACATTGTTGGAATAGCAAGAAAAAATGAAAATTCGGCGGCAACAGTTCGAGATAATTTTTGAGTCATCCCACCTACTATACTTGCTCCGCTTCTAGAAACACCGGGTATCATTGCTAGACATTGAAAGAAACCAATTTTTAATGCTGTTGAATAAGAAATTTCTGTCTCTGTCCCATCTCCAAACCAATCGTCCACTTTTAAAAGTAAAAATCCGCCGATTACCAATGAAATTGCTACTGTTATTGGATTTTCCAACAAACTATCTATTAAATCACTTAAAAGCAGGCCAAGCACGACTGCGGGGATAAAGGCTACTAAAAGCTTGAAATAAAAATCTATCGTCTGGAAAAATCGTTTAAAATAAAGTACGATAACTGAAAGTATAGTGCCAAGTTGGATAACAATCGTAAATAGTTTTGTAAAATCATCTTGAGCAATTCCAAAAAATGAAGACGCTATAATCATATGCCCTGTAGAGGAGACAGGAAGAAATTCAGTCAGTCCTTCAATAATTGCTAAAACGACGGCTTGAAAAGTATCCACTATTTATTTTTCTCGTGCGGATTTAATAGAATTGCATAAATCTCAACTGCAAATCCGATAAGTATTAGTGTAGGAGCTAGGCGAATCCGCCTCCAGCTGTAAATTTCAGGATTAAAAACATTGGGGTCATCGCTTCCTCCCCCTGTCATTAATATAAAGCCTAAGACAATTATAGCGATGCCAATTAGCATAAATTTATAATTTTTACGCTCAAAAACAAAATCTTGTTTAATGTTTTCCTTACGCTTTTTCTCTCCCATTATCTAAATGTTTAAGGTTTCAGGTCCAAAGTTACCCCTTTTTAATAATACAACTCATCTGTACGTAAATTTAAAAATCGCTGAGTCGCAAAAAAAGTACTTATCCCAGTTATAAAAAGACCCATAAAAAAGATAAATGCAAATAAAAGACCAATCAATAATTTGTCCTGGAGTAGTTGAAGTTCNGGAAAACCTTTATCNAGATAGATTAACACAATACCCATTCCAATCATTGCTATTATAGCGCCTACCATTCCCAATTTCACACTTTTCCAGATGAAAGGACGTCTAATAAATTGCTTAGTAGCCCCAACCATTTGCATGGTTTTAATAGTAAAACGTTTAGCATAGACAGAAAGGCGAATAGAACTATTGATGAGTAAAACTGCGATAAAAGTAAATAGCGCACTTATTACCAGTACCCATAGACTAATTTTTTTAACGTTTTCATTCAGTAAGATAATTAAAGGTTTATCGTACACGACATCATCAATGAACTTTTTAGCTAAAAGTTCGCTAGAAATCGCTTCTAATTTCTCTGGGGAAACAAAATCAGCTAATAAATATACATCAATACTATTTTGCAATGGATTATAACCTAAAAACTCCATGAAATTTTCACCAATGGTTGCGCTGTGCTCTTCGGCAGCTTGCTCTTTAGAAATATAATCTGCAGATTTTGTATATTCAGCTAAAGCTAGACTTTGTTTTAACTGTGTGATTTCTACTTCTTTGGCTGTATCTTTTAGGTAAATCGTAAGCGCAATTTTTTCTTTGAAATGATTAGCTACTTTTTTTGTATTCAACACCAATAAACCCAATAACCCTAATAAGAATAAAACCAGTGATATACTTATTACCACTGAAAAATAGGAAGATATTAACCTGCGTTTTTGATATTTTTCAAATGATGAACTCATATATTGTTGCTAATTTCAGATGTAAAAATACAATGAATTTTGCATTTGCAAGTAAGTAACGTTTAAAGTTTTGTCTTTCGCACAATACTTGTAAATTTGCTTTTTTCTGAAAAACCTACAATGAGTAAGTATCACTTTATTGATATAGAGGCGAAGTGGCAAAAGTATTGGTCTGATCACCAGACATTTAAAGTCAAAAATACTAGCGACAAGCCAAAATTTTATGTGTTGGACATGTTTCCATATCCGTCTGGTGCAGGATTGCATGTTGGGCATCCACTTGGATATATAGCCAGCGATATTTATGCTCGTTATAAACGGCATCTTGGTTTTAATGTGTTACACCCACAGGGCTATGATTCTTTTGGTCTTCCAGCTGAGCAGTATGCTATACAAACAGGACAACATCCCAGTAGAACAACCGAACAAAATATTGCACGTTACCGGGAGCAACTCGATAAAATTGGGTTTTCATTTGACTGGAGCAGAGAAGTGCGAACTTCCGATCCAGAATATTATAAATGGACCCAATGGATTTTTATTCAACTATTTGAATCTTGGTATTGTAAAGCACACGAAAAAGCATTACCCATTTCTGACTTAATACAAGTGTTCAAGGAACAAGGTAATCAAGTCATAAATGAGGCCTGTGAAATAGATACACATGTATTTTCGGCTAAAGAATGGAATTCATTCTCAGAAAAAAAGCAACAAAGGGTATTACTGAAATACAGGCTTACTTATTTAGCTGAAACGGAAGTTAATTGGTGCCCTCAACTAGGTACCGTTTTGGCAAATGATGAAATAGTAAATGGTTTATCGGAACGAGGGGGCTACCCAGTAGTACGAAAAAAAATGATGCAATGGAGTATGCGAATTACTTCTTATGCTCAACGATTACTCGATGGCTTAGATAGTCTCGATTGGCCGCAACCATTAAAAGACACTCAGACTAATTGGATTGGGAGGTCAAAAGGGGCTCTTGTAAAGTTTAAAATAAAAAGAAGTTCTGAGGATTTAAGAGGTACGGTTATTGAAGTTTTTACAACTCGCCCAGACACTATTTTTGGTGTTAGTTTTTTGACTTTAGCACCGGAACATGAATTGGTTGATAAATTGACCACTATTGAGCAACGCATAGATGTTGGCAGGTATATTGAGGCATCTGCATTGAGAAGTGAACGGGAACGTATGGCAGATATTAAAGCCATTAGTGGAGTTTTTACTGGAGCATATGCTGAACACCCATTGTCAGGTGAAGATATTCCAATTTGGATAGGGGATTATGTGCTAGCCAGTTATGGTACTGGTGCTGTAATGAGTGTTCCATGTGGGGATCAGCGTGATTATGATTTTGCGAAACATTTTGATATTCTCATTCCGAATATTTTTGAAGGTATTGATATTTCTAAAGAAGCTCACACGGATAAGAATAATATCATTATTGCCAATAGCGACTTTTTAAATGGATTGGGATTTAAAGAGGCAACTAAAATGGTTATTGATGCCTTGGAATCTAGAAATTCAGGAAAAGGGACAATAAATTATCGAATTCGAGACGCGGTATTTTCACGACAAAGATATTGGGGCGAACCATTTCCGGTCTATTATAAAAAAGGCTTGCCCTATATGATAGAGCTGGCTCACCTACCACTTCGATTACCAGAGATCGAGAAGTACCTGCCTACTGAAACGGGCGAGCCACCTTTAGGGCGAGCAGAAACTTGGGCTTGGGACGAAGAACGCTCTATAATAGTTAGTAATAAACTAATTGATAATAAATCTGTTTTTCCGTTGGAGTTAAACACTATGCCTGGTTGGGCTGGAAGTAGTTGCTATATGTTTCGGTATATGGACCCTCATAATAATATGGAACTTGCTTCTAAGGAAGCCATGGATTATTGGGGAAATGTCGATTTGTATGTAGGTGGAAGTGAGCATGCTACAGGGCATTTATTGTATAGTCGCTTTTGGGTTAAATTTTTATATGATCGTGGATTTCTTAAGGTTGAGGAACCATTTAAAAAGCTGATTAATCAAGGCATGATCTTGGGTGAGAGCGCTTTTGTTTACAGTGCTATAGATTTTACCTGTAAGTCGATTAAAGAAAATCGAATAATTAAGATTGATTTATTGGGTAGAGTAATTATTGTTTCAAATAGTATCTTAAACAATCAAGAAAAGATTAAACAACTCTATATTTCACAAATGAAAAATATTGGGTTAAAAGATTCTCAATTTGTAGTCTCAAATATTGACGATTTTATGATTGAACTCAATGTAATACCAATTCATGCAGATGTCTCATTTGTTGATGTGCATAATGTTTTGGACATAGAAGCCTTCAAAAATTGGCGACCCGAATTTAAAGAAGCGGAATTCATTACAGAAGAAGATGGCAGCTTTAAAGTTTCCCGTGAAGTAGAAAAAATGTCCAAGTCCAAATATAATGTGGTGAATCCAGATGATATTTGTGAGCAATATGGAGCAGACACCTTACGTATGTATGAGATGTTTTTAGGGCCTTTGGAACAAGCAAAACCCTGGAATACTGCTGGAATTACAGGTGTACATTCATTCCTTAAGAAGATGTGGAAGCTATTTCATTCAGGAGCAAATGAAGGATTTTATGTTACCGTAGATAAATCAAGCAAGGATAGCTTAAAGACTTTGCACAAAACGATTAAAAAAGTTAGAGAAGATATTGAAAACTTTAGTTTTAATACATCGGTTTCAACCTTTATGATTGCTGTAAATGAATTAACAGTCCAGAAGTGTACTCATAGGGAAATTTTGGAACCTTTGGTTATCTTAATTTCTCCTTATGCACCTCATATTGCGGAAGAGTTATGGAGCAAGTTTGGTCATAAAAAAAGTATTTCCGAAGTCCCTTTTCCAATTTTCGAAGCAGCATATTTGATAGAAAGCACAAAAGAATATCCTATTTCTTTTAATGGTAAAATGCGATTTATACTCGAACTGCCAATGGATATGACCAAGGATGACATCGAGTCAGCTGTAATGACACATGAGAAAACACGGCATTATTTGGAAGGTCGCATACCGAAAAAGGTAATTGTAGTTCCTGGAAAAATAGTAAATATTGTTGGATAAAATTTAGCACATTTTTTGATAGGCAGTTGACACATTATAATTAATAAATTTAAAATTTATGTTTGGGTATTATATTATTGCTGGGATTGTTTTTTTGATCAGTTGGTTAGTTAGTAATAAATTAAAGAATAAGTTTAAGGAATATTCACAAATGCATCTTCAAAATGGCATGAGTGGAAAGGAAATAGCTGAAAAAATGTTAAGTGATAATGGAATTACAGATGTAAAGGTAATTTCGGTCGCTGGGGAATTAACAGATCACTATAATCCTGCTAATAAAACCGTAAACTTGAGTGAGTCTGTATTTGAGCAACGAAATGTGGCAGCTGCTGCAGTTGCGGCTCACGAATGTGGGCATGCTGTNCAGCATGCAAAGGCTTATACTTGGCTTGCCGTTAGATCTAAGGTAGTGCCAGCTGTCGGTGTTTCAAGTAAAATTTCTAATTTTGTGATTATGGCGGGTTTAGTTTTGTCAGCTACTGGATCTTTTATTGGAAATTCAATTTTTTTGGTTGGAATCCTCTTATTTGCTGTAACGACTCTTTTTACGATTATTACTCTCCCTGTTGAATATGATGCTAGTAATCGCGCTTTAGCTTGGCTAGAAAATAGCAAGATGGTAAGTCAAAAAGAACATACTTATGCTAAAGATGCTCTTAAATGGGCAGCTCGCACTTATGTTGTAGCTGCAATTGGGTCAATTGCAACGCTGCTATATTTCATAAGTATCTTTTTGAATAGGCGATAGGCCTATGTGTAGTAATTTTTAAAAGAAGTTTAGCCCACAACATTACTTGGATTATATCCTAAATAGGTTGTTTCCGTTTCTTTAAAAGTAACTCCAAGCCTTTCTAATTCTGTTAATATTGGCCCATATACTTCTTTAGTAATGGGTAATTGTACGCCAGGGGTGGTAATTTGTTCATTGAGAATTAGTAAGGCCGCAATTGCTACCGGCAGTCCAACTAATTTTGCCATTGCCGTATTAATTTGATCTTCTCCAATGGAAACCATATTACTGTCTATCTGATATTTTTTGCCTTCCATCTCATAGCCAAATTTATGATACATGACAATCATATCTTTATCGTCTTTGGCCAAGGTCCATTTATCTTCTAATATTTTTTGGAGTGCTTGGGCAGGTGTGGCATCTTCAATTCCAATAAATTTATTAGGATTAAAAACATCAAGTTCTTCTAGTTTTTCCCACATTAAATCATCTTGCTCTATTTTCAGATTGTGTCGCAGTTTAAGTTCTATTGTATCGGTTGGGGAATATGGCAAGAATAAATTAACAAACTCACGATAGGACAGGTTTTTGGAATCTGGAATAATATAACTGTCATCTGTCATTCCTAATTGAACAAACATATTCCACGCTTTACTAAAGCCGACTTTGCGTATGGTTCCCCGGTATAGAGTTAAAATATCTTCCAATCCATAAATTGATTTATATTTTAAGGAGTTTCGGTTAGCATATACTTCAAATTTTCCGTAGCCATTAATATTAATGAACTCTGTTCTACGAAATAATCTATGATATGGAATATACTTGTATTTTCCTTCCTGAATAAATTCGGCCGCACCACCTTGCCCAGCTAAAACCACATTCCTTGGATTCCATGTAAATTTATAATTCCAAAGATTATTATCACTCTCTGGCGCTATAAGACCACCAGTAAAAGATTCAAACATTAACATTTTTCCACCCTTAGCCTGAATTCGATTAATCACTTGCATTGCACTCATATGATCGATGCCTGGGTCTAGTCCAATTTCGTTCATGAAGACTAACCCTTTGGATTTAGCCTTGGGGTGTAGTAATTGCATTTGATCGCTAATGTATGAAGCCGTGACAAGATGTTTGCCAAATTCAATGCAATCTTTTGCTACCTCGATGTGTAATCGAGCGGGTAACATGGAGATCACTAAATCACTATTTTCAACAGCTTTTTTACGTTGATTCTCGTTGAAAACATCTAACAAAATTCCTCTTGCATTGGGGTGGTTCTCTATTAAGTTTTGAGCATTTTGAATGGATAAATCACCAATAGTAACAAACAAGTCTTCGGCTTCCGATTTGTCTAATAAATACTTAATTAAACTTGTAGCAGAACGTCCTGCGCCAATAATTAATACGTTTCTCATTTGCTGGTTTTTTGTTAACTTCGTAGTATTAATTTTACTTAACGAAAGTACTAAATTGTACTCACATCAGATGAGGATATTTAATAAAAAAATTTTAGCAACGGCTTCTATTTTAGCTGCGATTACGATTGCTTTTGGTGCTTTTGGCGCACATGGATTAAAAAATCTGGTTGATTCTAATGCACTAGGCATTTTTGAAACTGGTGTTCGTTATCAAATGTACCATGTTTTTGCATTGTTGATAATTGGTTTTGCTCCTGGGATTCCTGTTAAGTTAGGCAAACGCGTGTTCTGGTTTTTTATCTTCGGAATAGTTTTTTTTTCAGGATCGCTATATATGTTATCCTTAGCCGAAATACTCCCTTTTGATGTTAAATTTTTAGGTCCGATAACACCATTTGGAGGCCTTCTTTTTATCATTGGATGGTTACAATTAGGGTATGGATTTTTATTAACGAAACAGGGATAAATATTCTTTTTAGATGGATTATCTCTCTTAGATTTATTAATTTTGTACCCAGAACAATTAAACAAAAGTATGGTCACTAAAAACCAAACTACTAAATCGATTTCGTTGGACATCTACGGAATCAAGAATGCAAAAGTTAAATATCAACTTTCAGCAGAAGAGCTTCATAACGAAACCATACAAAAGGGGCAAGGAAATATTGCAAACAATGGTGCTTTGGCTATAAACACAGGAGAATTTACCGGCCGATCTCCTAAGGATCGGTTTATCGTAAAAGACAATATCACACGGGATAGGGTCTGGTGGGGTAATATAAACCTTCCTTTTCCCTCATCAATGTTCGACAAGCTTTATGAGAAAGTCACGGACTATCTTTCCGAAAAGGAAATTTATGTACGAGATAGTTATGCCTGTGCTGACGAAAAATATAAGTTAAATATTAGAGTAATTACAGAATTTCCATGGTCAAATATGTTTTCATACAATATGTTTTTGAGGCCATCGGAAGAAGAATTAGAAAATTTTAATCCTGAATGGCTGATTGTTAATGCTCCTAGTTTTAAGGCGGACCCTATGGTGGACGGAACCCGGCAACATAACTTTGCAATTTTGAATTTTACAAGAAAAATTGCTTTAATAGGTGGTACTGGTTATACAGGAGAAATTAAAAAAGGAATTTTTTCAGCTTTAAATTTTATTCTACCTGTTGATAAAAATGTTATGCCAATGCATTGTTCTGCCAACGTTGGAAAAAATGGCGAAACAGCCATTTTCTTTGGGTTGTCTGGAACTGGAAAAACAACATTATCTGCAGATCCAGAAAGAAAATTAATTGGTGATGACGAACATGGCTGGACAACCGAAAATACGGTGTTTAATTTTGAAGGTGGTTGTTATGCGAAAGTGATTAATCTTTCGCAAGAGAATGAACCAGATATTTATAATGCAATTAAGTCAGGTGCAATTCTCGAAAATGTAATTATGGATAATAATGGTGTGGTTGATTATGAGAATACTTCTATTACCCAAAATACTCGAGTAAGTTATCCTATTTACCATATTGATAATATTCAAATTCCATCTATTGGTAAAAATCCGAAGAATATATTCTTTCTTACAGCAGATGCTTTTGGGGTTTTACCTCCTATTTCGAAATTGACTCCAGGACAAGCAGCATATCATTTTATAAGTGGTTATACTGCAAAAGTTGCTGGAACTGAAGAGGGTATTAACGAGCCTACACCTAACTTTTCGGCTTGCTTTGGTGCCCCTTTTATGCCTTTGCATCCAACAGAATATGCAGAAATGCTAAGTGATAAAATGAAGATTGCAAAAGTAAATGTTTGGCTTATAAACACTGGATGGACTGGAGGGCCTTATGGAGTTGGAAGTAGAATGAAATTAAAATATACACGGGCGATGATTACCGCAGCATTGGATGGAAAATTGGAAGATGTAGTTTTTGAAAATCATCCAATTTTTGGGTTGTCTATACCACAAAGTTGTCCGAATGTGCCAAGTGAAGTTCTTAATCCGAGAGCTACTTGGAAAAATAAAATTGCTTATGATACGCAGGCAATGGAGTTAGCCGTTTCCTTTAAACAAAACTTTGCAAAATTTGAAGAATATGCAAATGAAGAAATTCTTTCAGGAGCGCCATTGGTAAATTAAGTTCAAAAGGGCATAATTAAAAAAGGCTAGTCGTCTGACTAGCCTTTTTTAATTATCAGTAATTTATTTTTTATTATTTGCTTCCCGTATATATTTTTCAAGAGCCATTGTCATTGAGGGTGTTTCGGGAGTTGGAGCGTGAATATCCACTCTTAAACCGTTATCGGTAGCCGCTTTTATAGTTGTATTCCCAAAAACAGCAATCCTAGTTTCATTTTGTTTAAAGTCAGGAAAATTTTCAAATAATGATTCAATTCCACTCGGACTAAAGAAAACTAAAATGTCATAATAAACATCTCTCAAGTTGCTTAAATCACTTATAACTGTTTTATAAAAAACAGCAGGCTTCCAATCTACTTTCAGTTCGTCCAAGATAGTAGGAAATTCAGGTTTTAATTTATCTGAAGAGGGGAGTAAAAACTTTTCATTTTTATATTTTTTAATAAGTGGCGAAAGCTCTGCAAAAGTTCTTTTACCAACATATATTTTCCTTTTTCTATAAACGACATACTTTTGAAGATAGAAAGCAACTGCCTCACTAAGACAAAAGTACTTCATGGTGTCTGGAACTTTAAATCGAAGTTCTTCTGCAATTCTAAAAAAATGATCGACAGAATTTCTGCTGTTTAAAATAATTGCTGTAAACTGATTGAGATCTACTTTTTGGGAGCGAATATCCTTTCCTGAGACACCTTCAACATGAATAAAAGGTATAAAATCAATTTTAATCTTTTGCTTATCAATTAAGTCAAAATACGGAGAGTTTTCAACTTTGGGCTCTGGTTGCGAAACTAAAATAGTTTTCACTTTCATATAAAGAATATTTTAAGGATTCCCTTACATCATTGTAGCACCCTATATAATATAACATATGGTGCAATTTCAAGTGCGCAAAGATACAAAATAAAATAGAAGATATTTTTTAAAATAATATTTCCAATTGTTTTATAGCTATATAGCAGCGTGAAACAATTTAAAATTAGAATTATTCCTAAAAAAATAATCAAAGATGTATTTGTAGGTTCTTGGATGTAAAAAAAGAATAGATTACCAATAAAAATGACAATTGATAAAAGATTTCGATAACTCAGTTTTTGGTACAGGTAATTATTTATTAGGCCATCTATTGTAAATATTGAACTCACAATTTTTTCAATTGAAAATTTAATTCCAATAAACATGGCATACGCTGTGCATATTTGTACAAACAACCACGGATTAGTCATTTGTGATTCAATCTCATTTACCTTAAAAAATAAGTAGATAAATAATGATGCCGAAACAATTTGAGTTAAAAATAATAACAAATTAAAGGGATGTTTTAAATCGTCATTCTTGCCATGAACAAGAAAATATTTATTATTCACCGGCAGCATAATAAATTCGTCAAACCGCTTAGGATACGCAAATTTTGCAATAGTAAATACCATGAAGCAACTCACGAGAAGAATAGTCACCCAATCTGAGGATTCAATATAACGGTCAACGTATTGCAATAGGAGTTTTGCGGCAAAGGTACTATAAAATAGAATTTGTTGATAGATCTTGAAATAGAATTACAGTTACATTTATTTCTCAAAAAACGGTACATTTGCTGCAAAAGGGCCTTATGTCTAAAGCTTTAGTGGTAATTCCCACTTATAACGAAATTGAAAATATTGATCGTTTGTTAAAGAATATATTTTCTTTACAAAGGGATTTTGATATTTTGGTTGTAGATGACAATTCTCCAGATGGGACGGCTGAAACCGTTAAAAAACAGGTGGAATTGCATTCTGATCGCATTTTTATGCTACAAAGAAAAACTAAATTGGGATTAGGTACAGCTTATATTGAAGGATTTAAGTGGGCGCTAGAGCGTAATTATGAGTATATATTCGAAATGGATGCGGATTTTTCACATAATCCCAATGACCTCATTCGATTGTATAATGCTTGTTCAAGAGAGGGTTATGATATGGCAATAGGTTCGCGTTACGTAAAAGGTGTAAATGTTGTTAATTGGCCAATGAGTAGAGTTTTACTTTCGTGGTTGGCTTCAAAATATGTTCAATTTGTTACTGGAATGAATATTTATGATACAACTGCAGGGTTTATTTGCTATAGAAGAAATGTTTTAGAAAAAATTAATTTGGATAAAATACATTTTGTAGGATATGCGTTTCAGATAGAAATGAAATATAAGGCATACTTGAGTAAGTTTAAAATAAAAGAGATTCCAGTGGTCTTTACGGACCGAACAAGAGGAGAATCTAAAATGAGTTCAGGAATCATTTCGGAAGCAATTTTTGGTGTCATAACAATGAAATTTAAAAGTTTATTTAATCGTTTAGATATTTAATGCATACTACTTTAATTAAAAACGCACGGATTGTTAACGAAGGAAAAATTCTGAAGGGAGATGTTCTCATTCAAGGCGACCGTATTATAGAAATTTCAGAAAATATAAGTGTGAAAACGGCTAATACAAAGGTGATTGACGCCGATGGGTGCTACTTGTTACCTGGAATGATCGATGATCAGGTACATTTTCGGGAACCAGGTTTAACCCAGAAAGCAACGATTGCTTCAGAATCTAAGGCGGCTGTAGCTGGAGGGATTACGTCTTATATTGAAATGCCAAATACTATACCTCAGGCAACAACGATCGAATTACTGGAAGAAAAGTTTGCTATTGCGGAGAAAACTTCATGGGCAAACTACTCCTTTATGTTTGGTGGCACTAATGATAATTTGGATGAGATATTAAAAGTTGATGAGACCAAAGTTGCGGGTTTAAAATTATTTTTAGGTTCCTCAACAGGTAATATGCTTGTGGATAATCCAGTAATTTTAGAAGAAATTTTTAAGAAATCAAAACTACTTATTTCAGTACATTGTGAAGACGAAACAACCATCCAAAATAATTTAGCAAAGTATATTGCACAATATGGTGAAGATATTCCAATAGAAATGCATCCTTTAATACGAAGTGAAGAAGCTTGTTATATTTCTTCGTCTAAGGCTGTCGAATTAGCAAAGAAAACTGGGGCTAGACTTCACGTTTTTCACTTATCTACAGAAAAGGAAACTCATCTTTTTAGTAATAAAAAACCCCTGTCTGAAAAGAAGATTACAGCTGAAGCATGTATTCACCATTTATGGTTTACAGATGAAGATTATAAAACTAGGGGGAATAAGATTAAATGGAACCCTGCAATTAAATCTCTAAAGGATAGGACTGGTTTGTGGAAGGCAATAAATGATGATCGTATTGATATTATTGCTACCGATCATGCACCACATACCTTAAAAGAAAAGGACGCAGTTTATACAAAAGCTCCCTCTGGCGGACCTTTAGTTCAGCATGCGCTTGATGCCTTATTTGAACTACATCATAAAGGATTTATTTCTGTGGAGAAAATGGTGGAGAAAATTGCGCATAATCCTGCAATTTTGTTTCAGATTAAAGATAGGGGATTCATAAGAGCGGGATATAAGGCAGATGTGGTAATTGTAAACCCTATCGCACCTTGGACAGTTAACAAAGAGAATATTGCTTATAAATGTGGCTGGTCACCATTTGAAGGGGTTACTTTTAAATCTCGTGTTACCCATACTTTTGTGAATGGTATATTAGTTTATGAGAATGGTAAGTATCCTAATCAAAGTGTCCCTGAACGATTAACATTTAATAGATAATGAGATATTTAATTGTGGTATTAGTTAGCTTATGTTTGTGGAATTGTCAGGAAGTTAAGAGACCCGAAATGCCATTAAACCTCATTCCAGAAGATCGAATGGTTGATATTTTAACTGAAGTATATTTAATTAATGCGGGACGAAGTTTTGATAATAAAACTATCATTGAAAATAAAATGAAGTTGGATTCTTTTTTTTATAAAAAATTCAATATCGATAGTATTCAGTTTGCAGCGAGTAATGCTTACTATACTTCAAATTTAAACACCTATACTAATCTCTTTTTAAAGGTAGAAGAGAAAATGACATTCCTCAAAAAAGAAAGTGATAGCCTATTGTTAATTCGAATAAAAGAACAGGAAGCAAAACGGATTCAAGATAGTATTAATGGGATAATAGATACCATTAATACAGTCAACAAGGATACTATAATTGCTGAAATGCAATTAATCGAGCCTGAGGAGACAAAATAAAATTATAGCTTTTTCAGATAATTTTTTGATACTCTTTCTAGAGTTTGTTCATAAGGGGTAAACCTAAAGTTCAATTCATTTTCTATTTTTGAGGAATCAAAACAGGATTTAATATAGATAGAATTTGCCATCGATTTAAAGAATATTCGTGTTGTCCCAAATAATATATTAGACAACCAATCGCAATTTGCCAAAAGTAAGAGCACCCATTTTGGAATATTTTTTCGAGCTGGTTTTCTCTGAAGATATTTAGCTAATTCAAACAATAACTCCCGATAAGATAAATTCTTACTAACCAAAATGAATCTTTGATTTTTAATAGGGCTTTCCATCAAAGAGATCATTGCGCGAACCACATCTTGGACATCTATTATTCCAATCGTTCCTGAAGAATAATAAGGCATTCCTTGTGCTACTGCTTTCAGAATTAAATTACTTCCAGAATTCCAATGGCCAGAACCGAATATAATTCCAGGATTGACAATGACAGCGTCTAAACCTTCTTGTGTTCCCCTCCAAACCTCCATTTCTGCACCATATTTGGTAATTGCGTATATACTATTATTAAATTCAGAATTCCATTCTGAATTTTCTGAAATTAAGATTTCATCGCTTTCATTTCCCAAGGTAGCAATAGAACTTACATGTATCAATTTTTGAACATTATTCGAAAGGCAAAGATTTACAATATTTGCGGTGCCTTCAATATTCGCTTTTTTTAATTTGTAGTAATCCTTCGGATTAAAACTAATATAAGCTGCCGCGTGATAAACGTGAGTGATATCCTTAAAAGCTTCAGTGAGTGAAGGTACTTCGGTGATATCTGCTTCAACCCATTCGATTCTATCGAAAAGTTCTTCGGAAGATTCAGAATAATATGAAAAAACATTTTTTACAGCTTGGAAATTACTTGATTTTCTATGAATTGCTCTCACACTTTTGCCTTCTTTCATTAGAAAGTATAACAAATGTGAACCTACCAAACCTGTGCCGCCAGTTACTAAAATCATCTTACGAAAATAGGATTTATTGATGAATGTTGCTCGATTATTTTATTTCAGGAAAAGCGAAACTTAAAAAAAGGATATGTGTGAAGTTTTTCTTCATTCTTATAAGAAATATAGGAATGAAGAAAAAATAGTCTTTTTCACCTTATTCTTTTGTCTTTTAATCCTTCAGCCTATATTTGCTAAAAATCTAGTAATGCTGTTAAAAAATTTCGTTGAAGAGTTACAATGGCGAGGAATGGTCCACGATGTGATGCCGGATACCGAGGCACACCTGCTGGAACAAATGCGTTCGGCCTATGTTGGTTTTGATCCAACGGCAGATTCCCTTCATATAGGGAACCTTGTCCCTATTATGCTTTTAGCATTTTATCAACGGTGTGGACATAGACCGCTGGCATTGGTAGGAGGTGCTACGGGAATGATTGGGGATCCTTCGGGGAAATCCAGTGAACGAAATTTATTGGATGAAGCAACCTTGCGTCACAATCAAGAATGTGTGCGTAATCAGTTGTCGCAATTTTTAGATTTTTCTTCAGGAGCGCGAAATGAAGCTTTGATGGTTAATAATTACGACTGGATGAAGGAGTTTTCGTTTTTAGATTTTATTCGTGATGTGGGAAAGCATATTACGGTAAATTATATGATGGCGAAAGATTCAGTAAAAAATAGATTGACAGGAGAGAATGCCGATGGCATGTCTTTTACCGAGTTTACCTATCAATTAGTACAAGGCTACGATTTTCTGTATTTATATAAAAACCATACTTGTACCCTTCAAATGGGTGGAAGTGACCAGTGGGGAAATATCACTACGGGAACCGAACTAATTCGTCGTATAGGAGGAGGAAAAGGCTATGCGCTAACGTGTCCGTTGATTACAAAAAGTGACGGGAGTAAGTTTGGAAAGAGCGAAGGAGGAAATGTATGGTTAGATGCGAAGCGAACTTCACCCTATAAATTTTACCAATATTGGGTAAACACCAGTGATGATGATGCTGAAAAATATATAAAAATCTTCACTTTTTTAGATAAAAATACCATTGATAGCCTTGTTGCTGAACACAAAGAAGCGCCGCATATGCGTTTACTTCAGAAGCGATTGGGACAAGAGGTAACGTGTACAGTTCATAGTTTAGCCGAATACGAGAAAGTAATAAAAGCTTCGGAAATATTATTTGGTAATTCTACTTCAGAAGACTTAAAAAATCTGGATGAACAAACTTTTTTAGATGTATTTGAAGGAGTTCCTCAGAAAAATATCTCAATGGCAGAATTAGAAAACGGGATGGATATTATCCTTGTCTTAGCTGAGAAAACAGGCTTTTTAAAATCCAATAGTGAGGCTCGACGGGCTTTGAATGAAAATTCGATATTAGTTAATAGAGAAAAGGTTTTAGAGGGACATATGGTCACTACTTCAGATTTAATTAATAAACACTTTATATTGCTACAACGTGGCAAGAAAAATTATTTTATTATAAAAGTTAATTAAATAGAAAACCCTAAACCAATACTAGTTTAGGGTTTTCCAACTAACTAACCAACCAAATTATGAAGGGTTTAATCAACCATCTCCACAATATTTTTAAAATAAGTCTTATTTATTCTTTTAAGAAAAGTACTTTATTGGATAACGTTTAAGTTACTCTAATTATTTTGTCCCTGTCCCTGTAGAAAAACTTTAAAACAACTATTTAGCTATCATAAAAAATTAGTAACTTCAGGATATGGGATTAATGCACTAATTAATAAGGCAATACTGTCTTTTACTACTAATGTTATACTAACTAGAATTGTTACAACCAATATAGCCACTGATATATTATTACGTTGAATTTCTTTAAATTCATGAATTCCTTTAGTAAGCATTGAAAATATTAAGAACACAGATAAGTTAATAAAGACAGCGACAATAAATCCAATAAAGAGATACAGCCCAGAGTATTTTGCTATTGAAATCGAATCGATAGTATCTGGCTGAGTTGTTGCTAGACGTATAACATTGGTGATTGAAGGTAGTATCTCACTTAAAATCAAGCCGATAGACAATACAATTCCAGAAGTAAAGATAGTAAAGGCGAGATTGTCACCATTAAGTTCTTCTTTCTGAAAAAATAGGTTTTTCAGAATTTTATACGAAATAAAAATAATTACCACAGTGACTATAATAGATAAAAAAATTTCTAGAACAGCAAGTAAAAGGAGTTGAGTATTCATAATATATTTATTTACTAGTTAGTACAACATTCCACTGTTTTAGGTCGCTAAAAGTTGCTGGAAGAACCCCAGGATCAAAATACTTGGCAGTTGTTTCCCAAACCACATATTTTTTCCCTCTATATATTTTATTTAAGCCAGCAGATGGTAGATTTATACCAATAATGGAATGCCTATAAAAGTCGCTATTTAGTATGGCAACGTCATACTTGAAGTATTTCAAAATTGAATACACAACGACTGTGCGAGTATCACAGTCTCCTTTTAAATTTTGAATAAACGATACGGGGTTTTGGATGCCAAAGGGTATATTTCCTATACAACATTCAGGGCAATCTTCTAAAATATGTTTAATAGAGTCATCGTAATTATTGGCAGGCATACATTCATCTTGAAATACAAACGAATATGGAATATCTTGTATACAGCTTACAACCATTTCCGCAAATTCCATTTGATTAAGGTTTTTCTCTTCATTAATTTTGCTAAATGTTTCCATTACTAAATCCAAACTAGGGGTGTCATTTCGAGCTAAATAATCATATAAATTTCCCCAAAAGTTACCAATTGGAGGGGGACTAAAATTATTGGATTGGTTTTTAAGCTTTAAGAAGTCTTTCTCTCTTACAGCTAGAGATCCACTAAATCTATTACCGAAGTTGTCACTCCAAATTCGGTTACTCGAAAAAATTGGAATCGTGTCGTTTTCCTCTATTAATATATCGTTGGTAACCAATTCTTCTTCGGAAAAAGTTGTGTTCTCAACATCTAGATTTTTAATTATGTTTACTAAAAATCCGCCAATGAACTTAATACCAAAGAGGAGAAGAAATAAAAACAACCCTTGCCGAAAAATAATTTTTAAAGAAGGTTTGCCGAGTAGCTTAACGCATAAAACTAATGATATAAGAATTGCAATAATTAAAGCCAACAAATCTGTGATTCCAGTTACGGCTTTAATTAAACCAAAAGCAATTACGGCGCACACAATTGTGATAAAAACCCACAAGCATCCATTGCTATTCGACATAGGTTTTTCTGTCATAGTACCATTAAATTACAGCCTCGGATATCACTAGTGTCAAATCTACCAATAATTTCAAAACTTCCATTTGGGTAACATTTCCCTAAATCTTGGGTCGCTACAAAGGAACAAGAATAGAGATTGGCAAGATCAATTACATTAATTCCTCCTGTTGCCCCATGAGTATAGGAAAGTGCATCCTCGGTATCTCGAATTAAGATTTTCATCCACGGCGGACAGTCAAAGAGACCATCACCTTTGGAATAGGCTTGTGAAAGAAGCTCTGTCATTCCATATTCACTGTGAATACTGGAAAGTCCGAAGCCGGTTTTTAAAAAATCATGAAGTTCAGCTTTTAACAATTCTTTACGTTTTCCTTTCATCCCGCCTGTTTCCATTATGATTGTATTTTTTAAACAAAACTTTTGTTGCTCGATCAAATCTAATAATGCATAAGAAACTCCGAGAAGAATAGTTTTTTGATTGTTTCTATCTAAGTGGTTTAGTTTATAAATGAGGGTATTTATATCATTTAAAAAGAATCCACTATGAATATTATTACTCTTATTAATGAGGTTGTTTACCATGTAAATAAGCGATGATCCATCTCTTTGTAGATAGGAAGGAAGGAGTGCTAGTATGGCATAATCTGATGGGTCTCCGTAGGCTTTATGAAAGGCTTTTGAAAAGCTCATTTCGTAGATTTCTAAGTTGGCTACGTAATGTTTACTGCTAATACTGCCAGTGGTGCCACTGCTTGTAAAGGTAATCGCCGCTGAAAAGTCTTCAGAAATCACGCGATGGCTTTTGAAAAATTGAATAGGCAAGAACGGAATATCTTTACTCGATCTTATTGACGTCGGTTTAACTTTCAGAAAATCACAAAATTGCCGATATACTTTTGTCTTACGGTATTGATACTGAAAAACTTCAAGGGCAAGTTGCTCAAAATCTTCAGCAGTAGCAATTGAAAATATATCTTTTTCTAGCATTAATATTATCTGAAAAATATAGTCAAAAATAGTGAAATAAAAAAAGCTTCTGCAATAACAGAAGCCTTTAAGCAACTAAATTAAATTGAAAATCAATAAATTATTAATTTTCTTGTGACAGAAGTAGTCCCTTGATCTATTCTAAGAATATAAATACCATTTGTTAGCTTCGAAATGTCTACTCTATCTGAAATAATGGAAGTACTAATCACCTCGTTTCCAAGTATATCAAAAATAGATATTTCTTTCTGGGCTTTGTTTTTTGAAGTTATATAGACAAAGCCATTAGCAGAGGGATTAGGATAAATCGAAAACGAATTATTTTTGGTATTTTCTAAATTGAGAAGATCTAGAATGTATATATTATCAAAGAAGAATGCTTCTGCACTAGAGTTTGTTCTTGCTTCAATTACCAGTTGAATGTTAGTATTTGGAAGAACACTGGCTATTCCAGTAATCCAGGAGCCTTCAATACCTAAATCATTAATATCTGATCCTGTAGTATCCAGTATATTAATTTCATTGGTATTTGTTAAGTCTCTTATATAAATACGTAATCTATCGGATCCGGCTGTATTTGTTGTGCCATCACCCTCATATCCTGTTGCCGATATAAAGTAATCGATACCTAATTCTAGATTACCATTACTGGTTGTCGTTACTATGTCGAATTCTAAAATAAAATTACCATCAATATCACTCATTTGGTATCCTTGTAAACCATCGGAGAAAGGAATATCATTGGTTGGGGGGACATTGGTAACGCCTACAAAATCTCCATCTGTTAAACCATCTCCAGGCGTGTCGTAAGGAACGAATCGAGCATTGAATCCTAATTCTCCACTAGAAGTTGTGTAATCAACAAAAGGTTCATTAGCATTATTAATTAGGTCGTGGGCTATGGTTGGATCTCCGGTATCGGTGTATTCAATATTAAATACTGAAGGTTCTTCAAAACTGGTGTAAGCAATTTGAGAAAAGCATAAGAAATGCGTAAAAACTACCACTAAAAAACTGATTTTTTTCATAATTTTAAGGTTTAATGGTTAACTAATCATACTAGTACGTATATCAGTTAAACCTCGGGAAGTTGACATAAACCTTTCGGAAATTAAATATAATAATATATTTTATATTTTTTGAAATTTTTATGAAATTTTTATCGAATGTTACATAATGGTTAACATTTACTAAGTTAGTTTTAAGAGAAGGTGAATTAATGTTATCTTTATACGTTGAATAGATACTTTACTAATGAAAAAGAAAGATATAAGGATTCTTTTAGTAGACGACGAACCCGATATTTTAGAGATTGTTGGTTATAACCTAACAAATGAGGGATACGAAGTTTATACTGCTAATAATGGGCTAAAAGCAATTACAGCCGCCAAAAAATATCTTCCCCATCTCATTATATTGGATGTTATGATGCCCGAAATGGATGGCATAGAGGCCTGTGAAAAAATTAGAAATATCCCTGAACTATCTGAAACTGTTATTACTTTTTTAACGGCAAGAGGAGAAGATTATTCGCAAGTTGCTGGTTTTGAGGCTGGAGCAGATGATTATATTACAAAACCTATTAAGCCAAAATTATTGGTGAGTAAAGTGAAATCTTTATTACGACGTTTTAAAGAAATTCCAAACGAAGATTCAAATATTGATTTAGGAAATTTGATTATTAATCGTGAAGAATATAAAATCACAATTGATAATAGGGAAATTGTTCTCCCCCGTAAAGAATTCGAATTATTATCGCTCTTAGCCTCTAAACCTGGAAAAGTATTCAAGCGAGAGGACATATTAGAACTCGTATGGGGAAATGAAGTCATTGTAGGAGGGCGCACAATAGATGTACACATTCGTAAACTTAGAGAAAAAATAGGAGACGACAGATTTAAAACCTTTAAGGGAGTTGGCTATAAATTTGTTTTGTAATGTCACTAGGATATAGAAAACCATATATATTCGCTGCCGTTACATCAATCTATATTTCACTATTCTTTGCACTCTTTATGGGTGTCTTTTTTTTTCTTTCCGGGAATATTAATCTATGGTATTTGTTAGGATTCTTAATTTTAAGTTATGTTACCACCTTTCTTATATTGCAAAATCGAGTTGAAAAATTTATATACGGAAGAATAAAAAGGATTTATAATGATCTGAGCTTATTAGAAGCCACCGATTTTAGTAATGAACCGATAACAACAGACATAAAAACATTAATTAAGAATTTGGAGCGTTTTGCGAGAGATAAAAAATTGGAACTAGAAACTCTTAAAATCCGTGAAAATTATCGAAAGGAATTTATTGGTAATGTTTCTCATGAGCTGAAAACGCCATTGTTCACAGTACAGGGATATATTTTAACACTGTTGGATGGTGCCATGAAAGATAAAACGGTTCGTAGAAAATACCTTAAAAGAGCCAATAAAGGGGTAGATCGACTCATTTATATTATAAACGATTTGGATATGATTTCTCAATTTGAAGTTGGAGGCCTACAACTTGTAAAGGAACATTTTAACATTGTTAAACTCATTCAAAGCGTGTTTGATCTTTTGGAAATGAAGGCAGCAAAGAAAAACATTACCCTTTCTTTTGATGAGGGGAATATTGAAGGGATAATTGTCAATGCCGATAAAGAAAGAATACAGCAAGTTCTAACCAATTTAATAGATAATTCTATCAAGTATGGAAAACCTGATGGGACCACCGAGGTAAGTATTGAACGGCTTATTAAAAATAAGATAATTGTTAGAGTTACAGATAATGGCGAAGGTATAGAGAGAATACATTTACCTCGTGTTTTTGAAAGATTTTACCGCGTTGACAAAAGTGGTTCTAGAAAAGAAGGTGGTAGCGGTTTAGGATTGTCGATTGTGAAACATATTGTTGAGGCACACAATGAAAAAATCTATGTTGAGAGTCAGTTTGAAGTAGGTTCAGAGTTTTCATTTACCCTCGAAAAGATTGAATAAAGCATAAAAATCTTGGGGATATTGAATATATCTTAAGCCTCGGTAAATAGAATTTTTCTCAAGTTTTTCTAGTGTAAAATTTTCTTGGTAACAAAATGGAACAAAACCTAATTTTTCAAGTCTTTTTGCTAGATATATTTGCTCGTATTGGCCAGGAGTAGGGATGAAAAAGGCATTTTTATTTAGTGCTGCCAAATCCATTATCGTGGTGTAACCCGATCGCGCTACTACAATTTCACTTTCACTAATTGCGGTTTCTAAATCATTAGTCTGCATAAAATTAGTAATTCTAATATTATCTAATATTTTTGAATTTTGTTCGCTCTCAATAACACCTCGAACTAGTAAAACCTTCTTACTAGTTAGTCTTAGGCTATCAATTAATTTTTTTTCGAAAAAGGTTCTTTGGGGCTCTGGACCTGAAATTATAGCTAAAATGTCATATTTTTTTGGAAGTTCCTTTCTTTTAAGTCTGCTTAAAGGTCCAATATATTTTATTCTAAAAGATGGGTTTGTTAAATGTCCAAGCTTTCCACTTAAGTTCCCATACCCGTCAATATCTACCGCTAAGCACATTTAGCTGATGTGAAATAAGGACGGAGGGAACTTTCTCATTTCGGACGCCTAATCTATTGTCACTTATTATTCCGTCAATTTTACCTTCAGAAACCAATAATTGAATAATTCTCTTTTCTGCAGCTATTGTTTTCAAGAAATGAGGTAATTTCCATAGAAGATGCCATTTTAAGAATCTGCCTATTTTTGGATAGGTGATATTATATGAGGGTAATTCAACTATAGGTAATTCTGGAAATTCCTTTTGTAGTAGCATCAATGCCTGCCCATCAGAAGCAAGTAATACATTAAATGAATGTTCCTGTAAAGCCTTAATAATTGGAATACATCGAGTGACATGACCTAATCCCCAAAATAATGGCGCTACCAAAATAGTTTTTTTATTCAAGTTACTTCTTTTAGAATTAAGTGTCTATTGGAAAACAAAAGTACTAATAATAGAAGGCAGATAATATTTCCTTAGTTTTGCAAAAAAAATTAATAGTTTGTGGGTAGTAAGAATAAATTAAAACGTTTTAAGGAGAATGAAACATTTGTGAATGTTATTCAACCTACGAGAGCGGAGACTGAAAATAATTCTTTAAATTTAAAGGGTAATTGGGCTAAAAATTTTTTTAAAAATGAAAATCCAATTGTTTTGGAGTTGGGTTGTGGAAAAGGCGAATATTCTGTGAATCTCGCTAAAGCAAATCCAAATAAAAACTTTTTGGGGATTGATATTAAGGGAGCACGGTTCTGGAGGGGAGCTAAGACAGCATTAGAAGAAAAGCTCACTAATGTTGGTTTTATGCGAACTCAGATAGAATTAATCGATCAGTTGTTCGCTGAAAATGAAGTGAAAGAAATTTGGATAACGTTCCCAGATCCTCAAATTAAATATAAGCGTACCAAACATCGACTTACAAATGCCGATTTTCTCGAAAAGTATAAGAAAATTTTGGATCCAGAGGGAATTGTCCATTTAAAAACGGATAGTGAATTTATGCATGGATATACTCTTGGATTACTACACGGACGAGGGGAGTTAATTGAATATGCTCACCATGATGTTTATGGTAATGATCAATCCCCTAAAGAGGTTACAGAAATACAGACTTTTTATGAGAGTCAGTACCTTGAACTGAACAAAAAGATAACCTATGTTCGNTTTAAATTNCGTAAAGCTTAAATTCGGTATATTCACGGTACAAAAGATTATTGAATGTCAGTATTGATTAATTTTAGTATAGGTTTTTTGGCCGCATTTATTGGTGTTATNCCNCCCGGTTTACTAAATATGTCGGCTGCAAAAATTAGTATGAAAGAAGGCCGCAAGGNNGCCATCCTTTTTTCAATTGGAGTATGTGTAACGGTTCTAGTACAAACATTATTTGCTTTGTTATTTGCAAAGTATTTAGATAAACATCCAGAGGTTGTCGATTTACTTCAAAAAGTGGCTTTAGGGATATTTCTCTGCATAACAATTTACTTTTTTTTTATAGCAAAAGATACGAGACGTGAAATTCCTGAACAGACAAATTATTCCAAAAAAAATCGATTTTTTTATGGAATGCTTTTGGGAGCTCTTAATTTATTGCCACTCCCATATTGGGTTTATATCAGTATTACTTTTTCTGGCTTTGGATGGTTTAAATTCACCCAAATTGAACTCTGGTCTGCCGTGTTAGCTTCTGGCTTGGGAACCTTTGCCATTTTGGCTCTTTATGTTCAATATTTTAAAGGAAAGAAGGATAGTCTTAAATTTAAAGTAAATATGAATTATATTATTGGTTTGATAACTGGAGCCATTTCTATAATTACATTTTTAAAAATTTTAAAAGAATTTTAATGTCATCTTCGGAAGGTTTTTTCGAGAAAGTCCATAATGTGGCTAGGCTTGTTCCATACGGTAGGGTTACTTCTTATGGCGCAATTGCAAGATATCTCGGTGCTACCGGAAGTTCTAGAATGGTAGGGTGGGCAATGAATTCGTCAAGTAAGAATGGTGACATTCCAGCGCATAGAGTGGTAAATAGAGTTGGTTTGCTAAGTGGGAAACATCATTTTGAAGGCACTCACCTAATGCAGCAACTTCTTGAAAGTGAAGGAATTGAAATAATAAATTTTCAAGTTCAAGATTTTGATAAGTTATTTTGGGATCCAATGAAAGAGTTGTGATTTTTTCTTGATTGAAAATATAACATCGGGGGTTTGAAAGTTTAACGTAATTACTATTAATCATTTTGGTCTAACCACTTCCATTTTTGAACTTTTACAGTTATCTTTGCACTTTAGAATAAATCTAAATTAGAGCATTAAATTTTATATGAGATACGACTTCAGAAGTATACATCGAGCTAATTTACATTGACAATTCTAGTGATTATAATTGATCTAATATTAAATAAAGGATGAAATTCAGTAAACAAGATATTCTAAATGCCTTGGAAACTATTACAGTTGCAGGAGAAGGGAAAAACATGGTTGAAAGTGGTGTTGTCCAAAATGTGGTGACATTTGCGGATGAAGTAATAGTGGATATAAAATTATCAACTCCAGCTTTGCACATAAAAAAACGGATGGAGGCCGATATAATAAAGGTTATTAAAGATAGAGTCTCTGCCGAGGCCAAAGTTATTGTAAACATAAAGGTAGAGGCTACAAAGGTTGCTGAAAATCCTAATCTTATTAAAGGAAAGGCTATTCCTGGCATAAAAAATATTGTTGCCATCGCTTCAGGTAAGGGCGGTGTAGGAAAATCTACCGTTACGGCAAATTTGGCTATAACTCTTTCAAAGATGGGATTTAAAGTAGGGGTTTTAGATGCAGATATTTACGGGCCTTCAATTCCTTTAATGTTTGATGTGGCTTCAGAAAAACCATTATCGGTTGAAGTAGATGGTAAAAGCAAGATGAAACCAATTGAAAATTATGGAATAAAAATATTATCGATTGGATTTTTTGTCCAAGCCAACCAAGCTGTAATCTGGAGAGGCCCAATGGCTTCAAAAGCACTAAACCAGCTTATTTTTGATGCTTCTTGGGGAGAGCTTGATTTTATGCTCATTGATTTACCACCGGGAACGGGAGATATTCACTTAAGTATAATGCAGTCACTACCAATTACAGGAGCAGTAATAGTAAGCACGCCTCAAACTATAGCATTGGCAGATGCGCGTAAAGGAGTTGCCATGTTTCAGCAGGAAAACATAGATGTCCCTGTTTTGGGTATTATAGAAAATATGGCTTACTTCACACCCGAAGAACTGCCTGGAAATAAGTATTATATTTTTGGAGAAGCTGGCGCCAAGAATTTAGCGGAAGATCTTGATATTCCTTTCTTAGGAGAAATACCCTTAGTACAAAGTATCAGGGAAGCTGGAGACATTGGACGCCCTGCGGCCATGCAAACGGGAACTTCATTGGCGATGGCCTTCGAGAATATTACTAAAAATGTTGTGCAAGAGACAGTAAGGAGGAATGAATCATTACCCCCAACGGAAGTTATAAAAATAACAACTATGGCTGGCTGTAGCGCCGTAAAATAGGGATATGACAACAGAAGAGTTAACAATCAAGATAGAGCAAGCTCTAGATGAAATTCGACCATTCTTAAGAAGTGATGGGGGTGATATTTCACTAATCTCCATAGACGATGGTAGGATAGTGAAGGTACAATTGGAAGGTGCTTGTGTTGGATGTTCTGTAAATCAGATGACTCTTAAAAGTGGTGTAGAAATGACCATTAAAAAATACGCCCCTCAAATTGAGACTGTTATTAATATCGCCAAAGTTTAATATTAACTTTTTGAGGTGCTATTTTTAATTCACTTGCATCCATTTTTTTAGTATCTAATAGATTTTTATCGAATGATTTTCTCACTTCTTAGAAAAGCATCTAAATTTTCGGCAATATTTATACAGTTACTAACTTCTGAAATTTCAGTGCAAAACCTTAAGTCTGTATTATGAGATTTACATGCAAAATCAGCGAGATTGACTTTTTTGAAATTCTTATTTATAATTATACATTGCTGATATAAGGCCTCGATCGTTTGGTGACTACTAGGATCATTACCATTTTTTAAGAGAAAACCTCTCAGATAGTTCTCGATGGCATTTTGCGCATTTTTACATACCAAATAAGATACAATATCTTCTTCAGGTCTATACAACTCTTCATTAGCTTCGTTTAATTTTTTAATAGCTTCATTAAACAAATTTTTAGCTTGTTCTTCCATATGGCAAAATATTTAAAAGGTTAATTAGAAATAAACTCACTTATACCTTATAATTAACTTACATCGTTCTATAAAGCTCAAGTCGCTCCCATTTTGACTCGACTTCTTCTTGTGCTTGTTTTAATAAAGCAGCTCCTAGAGCTGGATCATTTTTAACAACTCTGGAAAAACGTGTTTCGTTATACATAAACTCACTAAGTGGTAAACTTGGTGCTTTTGAATCTAACTTAAATTTTTCTCCTTTTGGCTTTGATGGATCAAATCTAAAGAGTGGCCAATAACCAGATGCAACAGCTTTTTCTTGTTGTAGGGCCCCATCTTTTAAATCATAACCATGTTCCCCACAATGAGAATACGCAATGATAATCGATGGTCCAGGATATGCTGCGGCCTCTTCAATTGCTTTTAAAGTTTGAATGTCTTTAGCTCCAATTGCTACTTGAGCAACATATACATTTTCATATGAAATGGCTTGTAGGGCTAAACTTTTTTTACTTGTTCTTTTACCAGAAACGGAGAATTTGGCACTTGCTCCTAAAGGAGTTGCTTTCGATGTTTGCCCGCCGGTATTAGAATAGACTTCAGTATCTAAAACCATAATGTTAATATCCTCTCCTGAAGCTAGCACGTGATCAACACCACCATATCCTATGTCGTAAGCCCAGCCGTCACCACCAAGAATCCAAACAGCTTTCTTTCTAAGATATTGAGTGAGTTGATCCAATTTAACTGCATCATCATCATTATCAATGGCCCTTAAGGTTGCTTTAAGTGTAATGATATCAGCTATTTTATCAGCCTTTTGAGCTTCTGTTTCCTCAGGGTTGTTTAAAATTGATTCTACAATTTCGCTTCCAACAAGTATTTCTATTTTCTTCAATAGATCAACAGCCATTTCCTGTTTTTTCGAAAGCGCTAACTTCATGCCTAAACCAAATTCAGCATTATCTTCAAATAACGAATTTGCCCATGCAGGCCCTCTTCCAAATTCGTTTGTCTTATATGGAGTAGTTGGTAAGTTTCCACCGTAAATGGATGAACAACCCGTTGCGTTTGCTATTAAAATACTATCACCATAAAGTTGTGTTAGCAATTTAATATATGGTGTTTCACCACAACCAGAACAAGCTCCAGAGAACTCAAATAGAGGTTCTAAAAACTGTGAGCCTTTAATATTTGTGATTTGTAAAGCAGATCTATCATAATTAGGTAAATTGACAAAATAGTCCCAATTATGATTTTCTTCGGCTTCAACATCTAATTTTTTTCTCATGTTAATAGACTTGAAATCGACGATTTCTTTACTTATCGCTGGACATACCGCCACACAAAGATCACAGCCAGTGCAATCTTGAGGTGAAACTTGTAGCACATAGGATTCTGTATCTTTGTTAAAAGGTCTACCAATTGCAGGGACTGTTTTTAATGATAGTGGGGCATCTTTTAAATCCGAATTTGACACTACTTTTGCTCTAATTGCAGCATGAGGACAGATAGCAATACACTTATTACACTGTGTACAAAGATGTTCATCATCCCAAACCGGAACATAATCAGCAATTCCACGTTTTTCATATTGTGTAGTTCCTGTAGGGAAAGTACCATCTACTGGGAAAGCACTTACCGGTAGTTCATCCCCTTGACCGGCTAATATCTTGCCTAATACTTCCATTACAAATGGATCGTCGGTAGCAGTCATCATTGGCTTTAATTCACGATTATTTGTAATTTGTTTAGGATAATTCACTTTTTGAAGATTCTCTAAGGAAGTATCTACCGCATCAAAATTCATTTGTACTACATCATCCCCCTTATGACTATATGATTTTACTATAGCATTCTTAATTTTCTGAATTGCTTCATCCTTTGGTAGTACTCCTGAAATTGCGAAAAAACAAGTTTGTAAAACGGTATTCGTTCTTTTACCAAGTTTTGCTTTTTCAGCAACTTCGGAGGCATCAATAACATAAAATTCCAAGTTGTTTTCTAAGATTTCTTCTTGCATTTTCCTTGGAAGTTTATCCCAGATGTCATTCTCTGAAAAAGGAGAATTTAATAAGAAAGTGCCTCCTTTTTTTATGTTTTTTAAGATGTCATATTTTTCAATAAAATTGAATTGGTGGCAGGCAATAAAATCTGCTTTATGAATTAAATAGGTAGAATAAATAGGTTTAGGACCAAAACGTAAATGAGAAACAGTTTGAGCTCCAGCTTTTTTTGAGTCGTAGACAAAATATCCTTGAACATAATTATCTGTTGTTTCTCCAATAATTTTTATGGAATTTTTGTTTGCACCAACGGTTCCGTCTGATCCCAAACCATAAAACATACAGTTAAAAGTATTTTTAACAGTTTCTAATCGATCACCTATTTCCAAACTTGTATGTGAAACATCATCATTAATACCTATGGTAAAGTGATTTTTTGGATTTTCTTTATCCAATTCGTCATAAACAGATTTTACCATGGCAGGATCAAATTCTTTTGATGAAAGTCCATAACGCCCGCCTATTATTTTCGGCATTACTCTATTACTTTCATTAAATGCAGAAACAACATCCAAATAGAGAGGTTCACCTATACTTCCAGGCTCTTTTGTCCTGTCTAAAACAACTACTTTTTTAACAGTTATTGGTAAGGATTCAGTAAAATGACTTATTGAAAATGGTCTATATAACCTGACAATTATCGCGCCTACTTTTTCTCCATTTTTGGTCATGGTTTCTATGGCTTCCATAACCGGCCCTTGACCAGAGCCCATAATAATTAAAACTTTTTCCGCTTCTGGATGACCTATATAATCAAACAAATTGTACCTGCGTCCGGTATGATTGTAAAAATCATCCATGGTTTGCATCACTATTTCGGGAATTTTTTGATAAAACAAATTGGCCGCCTCTCTGGCTTGAAAAAACACATCTGGATTTTGAGATGTTCCTCTAATTACAGGATTGTCGGGATCGAGGGACCTATTTTTATGATCCATGATTTTAACCTCTGGCATCATAGCTTTAATTACAGTATCGGGAATAGCATCAATTTTCGAAATTTCGTGAGAAGTTCTAAATCCATCAAAAATATTTAAGAAAGGGACTCTTGAGTTTAAAGTTGCTACCTGAGATATTAAAGCAAAATCTTGTGCCTCCTGAACAGAACCGCCAAATAACATTGCAAAACCCGTAGCTCTGGTTGCCATTACATCAGAATGATCTCCGAAAATTGATAATGCATGTGTCGCAATTGTACGTGCGGCAACATGAATAACTGTGGGCAATAATTCTCCCGCAATTTTATACATATTAGGAATCATAAGTAATAAGCCCTGGGAAGCAGTAAAAGTTGTAGTCAATGCTCCAGCCTGTAATGATCCATGTACAGCCCCTGCCGCACCGCCTTCGCTTTGCATTTCAACAATTCTTGGGATGTTATTCCATATGTTTTTTTTGCCTTTCGAACTATAAACATCAACATGCTCTCCCATTGGTGATGCAGGTGTTATAGGATAGATGGCACAAACTTCATTTGTTTTATGAGCGATTCTAGCAACTGCTTCATTAGCGTCACAAATCAACTTTTCGAATTCTTTTTCCATGATACTCCTCTTTATATAATACTATTTTAGAATAGTGATGTAAAATTATAGCTTGAAAAGTTTAAATTATATGACACTTATCAGTTATAAATATTTAAAAAGTTGGAGTTTGAAGAAATGTTTTAATCTTCAGAAGGCGAATTAATTAGAGGTAGTTATAAATTTTTCGTTTCTAATAATTGATATTAATATCAATTATTAGAAACGAAAAGTAACCTGATTTTCTATTATTGTTAATGTTTGATAAATCTTTTTGATTGACTTGAAGCACCATTAGAGATATTTACGAGATAGACGCCACTATTCCATGCAGAAACGTCAATAGTTGCAAAATTTGACTCAATTATATTACTTTCAAATATCTTCCTGCCCAACATATCATATATTTCAACACTTGCTTTGGCTAAAGTGCTAGGCATGACTAAAGTTAGATTAGAGGTGGTAGGGTTGGGTGCCATTGAAAAACTGATTTTATTATTGTCATCAAGGCCTAACAAAGTAAATGTCACAATTGCATCATTCTTTTTTGTATGCTCAACTATATTAAATGTGCTGCCAATCGCACCTACAACATGTAAATTAGTTGGATTAGTTGAAAATACATAGTCATTGGCATCTCCCGTATTCCTTGCTCTTGTTGCCACAACAGTTCTTATACCTGCGTTTACGGTATTTGCCGCAATTGTCCAATCTCCTTGCGAATCTAATGGTGGGGTATCATGATTATTTGTAAATGACCGGTCGGTAAGGTTAACCCCATCGAAGATTACAACATCTTTTCCAAGTGAATGACCATTAGTATCAAAACCCATCGCGAGGTATCTATTTTCCTGTCCTATTAAGGTAAGAGTCACAATATCGGCGCCTACGTTTATATCAATTTGAGCATCTAATTGACCATCGGCAATTGAGATGATGTTAAATAATCCTGTAGAATAATTTTGTCCAAAGGACATAGTTGAAAATAAACAAAATAAACTGAAAAGTGAAGGGATAATTTTTTTCATAACTTTATGTTTTAAGAAGGTTTATAATAATTTCATTATTATCTAGTTCGGCATACCGCCAAGGGGAAAAACCTTTGTTATCTTTTAAATTTATATCTGCACCATAAGAAACTAATAGTTTAATGAGATCTAGATATACAAAACGAACTGCATAATGCAATGCCGTATTTCCATTAGTATCGGCTATATTAACATCCGCTTTTAAATTTAAAAGCATTTTAGCTATATCAACGTAATTCTTATAAACAGCTGCCATTAATGGCGTTCCGGAAGAGCTGTTTACATTAATATCTCTAACTTGTTTAGCCAAAGAAGTTGCGACTTCTAAATTACCATTATAACAGGCTATAGTTAGAGGTGTAAATCCGTTTGCACTTTCATAATAAATCGCTTCAGGATTATTCTTCAATAGGGTCTGCAAATCTTCTCCCGTGCCCTTTCTAGAGATTTCAAAAATATCGCTTTCAGATTTTAAAATACCGCTTTGGGCATTCGCCTCAATTGAATGATATAATAAGTAAATAATTATAAATAGCTTGATTTTCATGATTTTCTATCCAAAGTTATAACAGCTAATAGAAATGTTACCCTACCTTCAGTTTATAAAATTTAGTTAGTTGGGTAAGAATATTGGTTGTGGCGGTTAATAATTTTATGTCTGTGAAGTTGCGTGAAATGGGATTCTTTTTAATGAGCAATCACTATTCTTAATCAAATTCCAGAAATGCCTAGAAATAAAAAATCCCCTCTGAATAATAAAATTATTCAGAGGGGATTTTAATCAATAATGTATGAATCGAATTAAGACTCTATGCTATTCTCCATGCATCCAAACTTTCTTTTGTAAAAGATACTCTTCTGTTTCAACATGGTTTTCATCCAGTATGCAACAATCTACTGGACAAACAGAAGCACATTGTGGTTCATCATGAAATCCTTTACATTCTGTGCATTTATCGGATACGATAAAATAGAACTCATCAGAAACGGGAGCATTTTTTGCATCAGCATCCACTTCTCCTCCTCTGGGTAGCGTAACTATTCCTTTCAATGATGTTTCGTCTGAATATGACCAATTCTGATCTGGTTCATAAATTGCATTATTGGGACATTCTGCAACGCAAGCATCACAGTTAATACAATCTTCTGTTATTATTATTGCCATAAATTAACTATTTTTAAAGAAATTAATATTTGTAAAGGTAAAGTCCAATTTGAAATTTAAATGTGATAAAAATCATATTCAATAATTAAAACTGCGATTATATTTGACGCTTATATCACAAATCGTTGATATAAGTTAAATTTAGTGTTTTTTTTTCAAATCAAAAAAATTATGGTTACTACTAAATCAGTTAATCTACACGAAGTTATTGAAGCTGTTATTATAAGGTTTGTAGGTGATTCGGGAGATGGGATGCAATTAACAGGCTCTCAATTTTCAGATACATCTGCTATGTTTGGAAATGATATTGCAACTTTTCCAAATTACCCCGCTGAGATTCGAGCGCCCCAAGGCAGTCTATATGGAGTTTCGGGATATCAGGTTCATATTGGGAGTGTTGAAATTAGCACCCCGGGAGACGAGGTAGACTTATTAGTTGCGATGAATCCAGCCGGTTTGAAAACAAATATACATGCTGTAAAGCCCGGCCATACAATTATTGTAGATGTCGACGCTTTCACAAATAAAAATTTAGAAAAGGCCGAGTATGAATCAAATCCATTAGAGGATGGCAGTCTTTCTAATTACAGGGTTATTGAAGTGGCAATGACCTCACTTACTAAAGAAGCCTTAAAAAATATTGAAGGATTAGACAATAAAAGTATCACCAGAACTAAGAATATGTTCGCCTTGGGAATGGTATATTGGATGTATGATCGTTCTACAGAACACACCATCGAGTTTTTTAATAAAAAGTTTGCATCCAAGCCAAATATAATTGAAGCCAATACCAAAGTTTTAAATTCGGGCTTTTATTTTGCTGAAACATTAGAACTAATACCAAATTCCTATTCCATTTCTCCTGCTAAAATGGCACCTGGAACCTATAGAATTGTAATGGGTAATACCGCTACTGCTTGGGGATTTTTAGCAGCCGCTGAAAAATCGGGATTGGAATTATTTTTAGGATCATATCCTATTACTCCCGCTTCAGATATTTTACATGAATTAGTAAAGCATAAACATTTTGGAGTTAAATCACTTCAGGCTGAGGATGAAATTGCTGGTATAACTTCGTCAATTGGAGCTTCATTTGCAGGGGACTTAGCAATTACTACAACTTCCGGCCCAGGTTTAGCGCTAAAAGGTGAGGCTATTGGTCTTGCAATGATAATTGAGTTGCCTTTAGTAATTGTAAACGTTCAACGTGGTGGGCCATCGACAGGGCTGCCGACTAAAACAGAGCAATCAGATTTATTACAGGCATTATACGGAAGGAACGGTGAGAGTCAGGTAATTGTTATTGCTGCAAGTACACCAGCCAATTGTTTTGATATGGCCTATGAAGCAGCAAAACTTAGTATAGAACACATGACCCCCGTTATTTTATTAACCGATGGTTATATTGCTAATGGATCTGCTCCCTGGAAAATTAAATCGGTAAGTGAAATGCCAGAAATAAAAAATAATATTATAAGAAAAGCAGATGAAAACTGGCATGCATACGACAGAGATGAAAAAACTTTAGCAAGAAAATGGCCAATTCCAGGAAGTGCAGGTCTCGAACATAGAGTTGGAGGATTGGAAAAGGATCGTGTAAGTGGAAATGTATCCTATGTTCCAGAAAACCATGAGTATATGACTAAAATTAGGGCTGAAAAGATTAAACGAGTTCAAAATTATATCCCCGAATTAACTACTGAATTTACAGATAGTGGAGATTTACTGGTTGTAGGTTGGGGAGGTACTTATGGTTCTTTACATTCAGCAGTTAAACATATTAACGAAGCTGGGTATAAGAATATAGGTTATGCTCACTTCAATTATATAAATCCCTTGCCTAAAAATACTGAAGAGGTTTTAAGGAAGTTCAAAAAAATTGTGGTTTGTGAATTGAACTCAGGTCAGTTTGTGAGAGTTTTAAAAATGAATTTTGATGGATTAAATTTAACCCAATTTAATAAAATGCAAGGATTACCATTTGGCAATACTGAGTTAATTGAAAAGTTTAAACAATTATTAAAATAATATGGAAGCAACAGTAGAAAAAAAGTACACCTATAAGGATTTTGAAAGTAATCAAGAGGTGAGATGGTGTCCAGGTTGTGATGATTATGTTATTTTACGATCAATGCAAAAAGCACTTCCGGAAATGGGAGTAAACAGAGAAGATGTTGTATTTATCTCTGGTATTGGGTGTTCTTCTAGATTTCCTTATTATATGAATACATATGGGATCCACAGTATTCATGGAAGAGCTCCAGCTATAGCAACTGGTGTAAAATTAGCCAATCCAAAGTTAAGTGTTTGGGTTATTACTGGTGACGGAGATTCTCTAGCCATTGGTGGAAATCATTTTATTCATGTATTAAGAAGAAATATTAATTTGAATATTATATTATTTAATAATGAGATCTATGGTCTAACTAAAGGACAGTTTTCGCCCACTTCATTAATTGGGCAAAAAACTAAGTCATCGCCTTACGGAAATACTCAACCCCCTTTTTCACCTGGTGAAATTGCGATAGGAGCACAGGCTCGTTTTTTTGCAAGAATCGGTGGGAATACTCCAAAAGAAATGACTCAATTATTTATTGATGCTGAAAAGTTTAAAGGGACTTCATTGATAGAAGTGTTGCAAAATTGTCCAATTTTTAACGATGGATGTTATGCCGAATTCACAGACAAAATGGTTCGTGAAGACAAACAGTTATTTGTTGAACATGGTAAACCGATGATTTTTGGTAAGGCAAAAGATAAGGGATTAGTATTGAATGGGCTAAAACTAGAAGTTGTCACCATTGGTGAAAATGGGATTACAGAACAAGATATTTTAGTGCATAATGCAGAAGAGGAAGACCCTACTTTGCATCAAATGTTAGTTCGGTCAAGGTATCCGTTAGTTACAGGAATCATAAGAAGCTTTCATGATGTTACCTTCGAAGAAAGAGAAGCTATACAAACTCAAAAGGTTAAGAAAAACTCAAGTTACACTAAAGTAGACGATTTATTTTTCGCTGGAGATATTTATGAAATCAAATAAAAATAAAAAACGATGGGTTCAGAGGCTATCATAGTATTTTTAATCGCTGGGATTGTGTTGGTAGCTGGAGCAAATTTTTTATCGAATTTGATTTCACATAAGTCAGACAATCCACAAAAGCGAGAACCCTACGAAAGCGGGATGGTAACAAAAGGACCAACCTGGGTTCAATTTAAAGTTGGATATTACTTATTTGCAATCTTATTTTTAATTTTTGATGTGGAAGTAGCCTTTATGGTACCATGGGCAGTTGTGTTTAAAGATGTTGCTGCCGTGGGCTTTATTGAAATCCTTATTTTTCTTTTTATTTTAGGATTAGGACTAGTTTACGCATGGAAAAAAGGAGCTTTAAAATGGGAATAGATACCACAGACCAATTTTCAGGACAACCAAATCAAATTCCAGAAGATTTCCCAGGAAAAGTAATTCCAGCAGGAAATGGAGCAAACGTTGTTATCACTTCACTCGATAAAATTATTAATTGGGGTCGCTCAAATTCACTTTGGTCGTTATATTTCGGGACAAGTTGTTGTGCTATCGAAATGATGCAAACTGGAGCAGCGCGACACGATTATTCAAGATTTGGATTCGAAGTTGCTAGGCCATCCCCTCGACAAGCTGATTTAATCATTATTGCTGGGACAATTGTAAATAAAATGGCACCAGTTTTACGTAGATTATACGATCAAATGGCAGAGCCCAAATACGTAATTGCGATGGGTGCTTGCGCTATATCCGGCGGACCATTTTTTTACAATAGTTATTCGGTGGTTAAAGGAGCGGATCATGTGATTCCGGTTGATGTTTATGTTCCGGGTTGTCCACCGAGGCCAGAGGCACTTTTAGAAGGAATGCTTATGCTTCAGGATAAGATTCGAACCGAAAGTATGAAACATAAAAAGAACCCTATTGATGGGTTCGATGAAGGTTTATAAAACGAAATGTGATGACTAATGAAGCTTTACAAAATTTAATTGGAAGTTGGTTTCCAAACCCTGAAACAAATATAGCTTCAGAAGTTTCTGAAGTATTGGAAACTGATGTCATTTCAGAAGAAAAGATAGTAGCATCAGTACCAATTAACAAAAGCATTCTAAATTTTTCAGAAGAAGGATCTCAGTTTTTGAACATTGTAGTCCCAGCAAGTGAGTTTCATAGCTTAATGTTTCAACTGAAAAATAATAAAGAAACCAGATTCGATTATATGTTTTGCCTTAGTGGCGTTGATTGGGAAACCGAACTAGGAGTTGTCTATCATTTAGAATCAACTATACACGGACACAGTATTGTTGTAAAAGTCAAGACCAGCGATCGAGAGAATCCAACATTTGATTCTGTATACGATATTTGGGCAACGGCCGAATTTCACGAACGTGAAGTTTTTGATTTCTTCGGTATTATATTTACTAATCATCCCAATCTAAAAAGGCTTTTTTTAACAGATGAATGGGATGGCTTTCCACTTCGAAAAGATTATGTTGACGAGATAAATATGATCATTAAATAACGATTAATGGAAACCGGAACAATAAATAATAATTTTAAAACTGAGGAGTATTTTATAAATATGGGACCACAACATCCTGCTACGCACGGTGTTTTACGTCTTTTACTTACTATTGATGGCGAAATTATTAAAAAAGTAGAGCCGGATTTAGGATACATCCATCGTTCTATTGAAAAAATGTGCGAGCGGGATAGCTATCAACAAATAGTACATTTAACCGATCGAATGGATTATTTGTCATCCAACATTAACAACGAAGCCGTATGCCTAGTCATAGAGAATGCATTGCAGCTCGAGATTCCAGATCGGGTAAAAGTAATTAGAACCATTATAGGAGAGCTAACTCGAATTTCATCTCATTGTTTATGGTGGGGTGTTATGGGAATGGATGTTGGAGCTTTGACTACCTATTTTTATGGTTTTAGAGACCGGGAAATGATCAATGATATCTTTGAAGAAACTTGCGGGGCTAGATTGACGATGAACTATAATGTTCCTGGAGGATTAATGTTCGATATTCATCCAAATTTTGTAAAGCGAGTTAAAGATTTTATAGTTCATTTTAAGACAAAGATTCCTGAGTATGATAGACTTCTATCGAATAACATTATTTTCCAAAAAAGAACTATTGGAGTGGGAATATTATCGAAAGAAGATGCAATTTCTTTTGGTGCGACAGGCCCCGTTGGACGAGCATCCGGCTTTTCTTGCGATGTTAGAAAGCATCATCCCTACAGTGCCCTAGACAAAGTGACCTTTAAAGAGGTATTAAGAACTGAAGGAGACACCTATGCACGATACCTCGTTAGAATACAAGAAATGTGGGAATCATTATCAATTATAGAACAGTTAATTGATAATATTCCTGAAGGTGAATCTAGGGTGGCAACTAATGCCGTAATAAAATTACCCAAAGGTGAATTTTACCAAAAAGTGGAGACTGCCAGAGGCGAATTAGGTGTTTATGTAATTAGCACAGGAAACAAGAGTCCGTATCGACTAAAATTTAGGTCGCCCGGTTTCTCGAATTTGTCATTGTTAAATCATATTTCTGTTGGTGGTAAAATAGGCGATTTAGTTGCCACGATGGCCACCTTAGATCTTGTAATCCCAGATATTGACCGATAAAATAATTTAGATGAATACTGCATTGAGTATCACAAAAAATATACACGAATGGCTCTTTAGTTTAATGCCAGAAACTGTCGCTAGTATTGTAGAAATGGCGCTTATTGCGATTGTATATTTGGGAATATTTGCGATTGCGGGCTTGTTTTTAGTTCTCCTAGAAAGAAGAGTAGCCGCTTGGTTTCAATTGCGAATTGGTCCAAATAGAGTTGGGTTTCAAGGGTTACTGCAAACTATGGCAGATGCTTTAAAGTTGGTTTCGAAAGAGTTGACAGGAACAGTGAAGGCAGATATGTTCTTATACAATTTGGCACCCTATTTTGTAATAATAGCTGCCTTAATGGCTTTGGCTGTTATTCCTTTTTCTCAAGATTTTCAAGCCTTTGATATTAACATTGGGATATTCTTTTTAATTGCCATTTCATCGATTGGAGTTATAGGTATTTTATTAGCTGGATGGAGTAGTAATAATAAATTCGCTTTGATTGGAGCTATGCGTAGTGGAGTGCAGACGATTAGCTACGAACTTTCGATTGGACTTTCACTTTTAACAATGATATTGATAAGTGGCTCGCTACAACTTTCTGAAATCGTTGAGGTTCAAAAAAACGGTTGGCTAATTGTACAAGGTCATATACCCGCGATTATAGCTTTTATGATTTACATGATTGCAGGTACAGCCGAAACAAACCGTGCTCCTTTTGATATGCCTGAAGCAGAATCAGAATTAGGAGCGGGATTTCATACAGAATATTCTGGGATGAAGTTCGCCTATTTCTTTTTAGCGGAATTTATTAATATGTTTTTAATTGCATCTATTGCAACCACTATATTTTTTGGAGCATGGTTATCTCCATTTGGAATTACAGAGTCTATTCCATGGTTAGGGGTGTTTTGGTTTTTATTGAAAGCTTTTGTATTGGTGTTTTTAATGATGTGGTTTAGATGGACATTTCCGAGACTAAGAATAGATCAACTTTTAACCCTAGAGTGGAAATATTTATTACCTATTAATTTAGTGAATATAGTAATAATGGCATTTTTGGTTTGGCAAAAATTAACAATACAGTTTTAAATGAGATGAGTTATTTTTCTAACATATACAATGGAGTAAAAACGCTGCTTACTGGAATGAGTGTTACCGGCAAGTATTTTCTTCATTCAAGAAAAGGTGCTATCACTCAACAATATCCTGACAATAGGGCCACTTTAAAAATGTTTGACCGTTTTAGAGGGGAAGTTATTATGCCTCATGATGAAGCCAATGAGCATACATGTACCGGATGCCAGAAATGTGAGATTGCCTGCCCAAACGGTTCAATTGAAATTGTTTGGGACCGAGGAATAGACGAGGATACAGGTAAAAAGAAAAAGAAGATAGATAAGTTCGTGTATCATTTAAGCTTGTGTACCATGTGTGGCTTATGCATTGATGTTTGTCCAACAGATGCCATTATTTGGGGGCAGAATTTTGAAAATTCGGTATACGACAGAACGAAGTTAACTCGGGTTTTAAATAAACCAGGATCAAAAGTCAAAGCTGGAATTGAAGATTAATTAGATGGAAAAAGTAATATTTTATAGTATCGCCTTAATCATAATTGTATTTGCAATTGCTTCGGTGAGCAGTCGTAAAATGCTTCGGTCAGTAATATATTTATTGTTTGTGCTTTGCGGAGTAGCCGGAATATACTTTTTAATTGATTATAATTTCTTAGCAGCCATTCAACTTACTGTTTATGCAGGAGGAATAATAGTCCTGATTATTTTTTCTGTCTTGCTGGTCCACCATATAGAAATGGAGTTGGAGATTGCAAAATTGTGGAAACGACTACTAACAGCTTTCCTATGTATTTTAGGATTGGTAGTATTTCTTTTTACAATTTATTCTCAGAAATTTTCTGTTGTTGAAAATGAAATTTCGACGACTACGGCAGACATAGGCTCAAAGTTATTGAGCTATGAAGCAGGTGGGTTTATATTACCGTTTGAAGTAATCAGTGTACTGCTATTAGCGGTAATGATAGGAGCTATTGTTATTGCAAAAGGGAAAAAACTAACAGATGAAAACGAACAATCAATATGATAGCGGGTATTAGTATATACGAAATTCTAACCGTGACATCCATTTTATTTTTTATTGGTATTTATGGATTTATAACACGTAAAAACTTGATATCCATTTTGATATCTATAGAATTGGTGATGAATGCTTCAGTGGTAAATTTTGTTGTCATCAACAAGTATCTATATCCAGATATGCTACAAGGTGTAGTATTCGCAATATTTATCATTGCGGTAACCGCCGCTGAAACTGCCTTAGCGGTTTCTATTATAATTAATCTATACAGACAAATCAGTTCTGTAGAAGTTAAGGACACTGAAATTATGAAATATTAATATTTCGAATTATGAATATTAGTTATATACCATTAATTCCCTTAATTCCCTTGGCAGTATTTTTACTGCTGGGAATCTTTTATCAGAAAATCAAACCTGGAATATCTGGCTATATAGGGGTTCTTGGATTATTAGTGTCTACTATATTGTCATTGGATGTTGCTTATCAATACTTTTTTATAAGCGGAAAAGTAAATGGTGTTTATCAAACCTTTGTATCTAAAACCGTTTGGATGCATTTCACCGATACCTTGCAAATCGATATGGGAATCTTAATAGATCCAATATCAATCATGATGCTTATTGTAGTATCCGTTGTTTCCTTGATGGTTCATATTTACAGCCGAGGATATATGAAAGGGGATGGTGGTTACACCAAGTTTTTTGCGTTTCTGTCATTATTCACCTTTTCTATGTATGGATTAGTATTAGCGACTAATCTATTTCAAATTTATATTTTTTGGGAATTAGTAGGAGTTTCATCCTATCTCCTAATAGGATATTATTACACAAAAACCTCAGCTGTTGCAGCTGCGAAAAAAGCTTTTATTGTAACACGTTTTGCAGATTTAGGCTTCCTAATTGGAATTCTTATAATGGGGTATTACACCGGAACCTATGATTTTGAAACCCTAAATAACCCCGAAGGTGCTGTTATTTTAAACTGGGCTTCAACATCATTTATGGGATTATCGGTTATTACCTGGGCATTAATTTTAATGTTTATTGGAGGTGCTGGTAAATCAGCAATGTTTCCATTACATATTTGGCTTCCCGATGCCATGGAGGGACCAACACCAGTCTCGGCATTGATTCATGCTGCCACTATGGTTGTAGCAGGGGTGTTTTTAGTTGCTAGGTTATTCCCAATGTATTATTTTGTAGAGAACGGATTTGCATTAAGTATTGTCGCATACGTTGGAGCTTTTTCAGCTTTGTTTGCCGCAATTATTGCAATTACACAAACCGATATTAAACGTGTTTTAGCTTTTTCGACTATGTCTCAATTAGGATATATGATGCTGGCGCTGGGCGTTTCTGGATATGACGGACATGAGGGGGTTGGTTATATGGCGTCTATGTTTCATTTGTTTACACATGCCATGTTTAAAGCACTATTGTTTTTAGGAGCTGGTTCAATAATACATGCCGTTCATAGCAATTATTTAAAAGATATGGGCGGATTGCGCAAGTATATGCCAATTACACATATTACGTTTTTAATTGCTGCTCTTGCAATTTCCGGAGTTCCTCCTTTTGCTGGATTTTGGAGTAAAGATGAGATTTTAGTGGCTGCTTACGAGCATAACAAACTAATCTATTATGTTGGTGTTTTTGTCGCGGGTCTCACAGCCTTTTATATTTTTAGAATTTACTTTGGAATCTTTTGGGGGAAAGATAAAACATACGAGCATAAACCAAAGGAGTCTCCGATGTCAATGACCTTTCCATTACTATTCTTAGCAATTCTAAGTGCAGTAGTTGGATTTATTCCATTTTCTGAATTTATAAGCCCAGATAGAGCAGGTTTTGATGCGCATTTAAATTATCCATTGGCCGCTATTGCAACTACCGTTGGATTGATTGGCGTAGCATTGGCCTTGGTATTTTATAAAAATGAAAATAGTTTGTCTGATAAATTTGCTAATCTTTTTGGATTTTTTTACAAATGGGCTAGCAATAAGTTTTACTTTGATGAAATATATTTATTCGTCACCAAGAAAATATTATTCAAAAGAGTTTCAGCCCCAATCGCGAAATTCGATAAAAAATATGTCGATGGAACGATGGTAGGTATTGGAAACACGACTGTATTAATTTCAAACAAAATTAAAGGAATTCAATCTGGGAAAGTGCAAGATTATGCGTTTGCATTTATTTCCGGAGCTGTGATATTGGCAATAGTGTTTATTTATTTATGGACAATCTAAATGATTAATATGGATCTTCTCTCTCTTTTTATTATCGTCCCAATGATTACTATTCTAATCTTGGTTTTCACTAAGGGATTAGAAAAGGCTCGATTGGTTTCAATGGGGGGAAGTATTGTCCAATTAGCAATGTCAATTAACTTGGTTTTTGCATATTTTAAAGAAAGAGCTATTAATGATGATATAATGCTTTTTACCCGTGATTTAATTTGGTTTAAGCAATTCAATATTCATTACACGGTTGGTGTAGATGGGATTTCTGTAGCCTTATTATTATTAACCTCTATTGTTGTGTTGGCAGGGGTTTTTATCTCCTGGAAGATGAAAGACTTACCAAAAGAGTTCTTCATTTCGTTGATTGTACTTTCTATAGGAGTTTACGGATTCTTTATCTCTCTGGATATATTTACAATGTTTTTGTTCTTTGAAATAGCGGTTATACCCATGTATTTGCTTATAGGAATTTGGGGCTCAGGACCAAAAGAATATTCGGCTATGAAATTAACTTTAATGTTAATGGGAGCTTCTGCAATTTTATTGGTAGCAATTTTAGGAATTTATTTTAACTCTAACGCAGACGGCGGGCCTTTAACATTTAATATATTAGAAATCGCGCGGGTAAATATACCTGTTGAAGCACAAAAATTATTTTTCCCCCTAACATTTATTGGTTTTGCAGTTATTGGTGCTTTATTTCCATTTCATACTTGGTCACCAGATGGTCATGCATCGGCACCAACTGCAGTTTCAATGTTGCATGCTGGGGTGTTAATGAAATTGGGGGGTTATGGGGTTTTTAGAGTTGCTATTTATCTGTTGCCTGAAGGAGCAATGCATTGGTCATGGTTTTTTATAATTTTATCTGCAACAGGAGTTATTTACGGAGCGTTCGCAGCTATAAGGCAAACAGATCTAAAATACATTAATGCATATTCGTCCGTAAGTCACTTAGGTTTAGTTTTATTCGCATTATTAATGTTGAATAAAACGGCATGGAACGGAGCTATTTTGCAATCACTTTCTCACGGTTTTATGACAGCCCTCTTCTTTGCACTTATTGGAATGATATATGAAAGAACCCATACCAGAGATATTACGAAATTAGGTGGATTATTAAAAGTAATTCCTTTTATTTCGGTTATTTATGTAATCGCAGGCTTAGCATCTTTAGGCTTACCGGGATTTAGCGGTTTCGTTGCTGAAATGAACATTTTTGTTGGTGCATTTCAACATGATGATATGTTCTATAGAGTGGCAAGCATCATCTCAATTTCTGCGATAGTAGTAACAGCAGTTTATGTTTTACGTGTTGTAGGCATAATGTTAATGGGCACTGTAAAGGATGAAGCATTTTTAACTTTAGAAAAGGTGACCTGGTTTGAAAGAACAGGAATTTTATTATTGTTAATTCCAATTGTAGGGATTGGGGTTGCGCCACTATGGCTTAGTAATATGATTTTGGAAAGCTTGCAACCTTTTATTCAAGGGGTATTATAAAATTAAATAAATCACTAAGATGGATTTTAGTAGCTTTTTATTGATGAGACACGAAATTTTACTCTTAACAATCATTGTATTGTTAGTTGTAGCGGAAGTCTCTATTCCACATAATAAAAAAAGTTCCATTGTTCATCTAGCTATATTTTTATTTGGAATTCATACCGCCATCGGATTTATGGTTTATGATAGTGGAAGTTTATTTGGTGGAATGTTCCATACTAACGGATTGATACATTTATTTAAAAACGTTTTAAATGTTGGTGTATTTGTAGTGCTACTTCAGTCGGCAGATTGGCTTAAAGAAAAAATCTTTGTGCAAAATAGAGGAACTGAATTTTTTATTCTACTTTTTTCTTCCCTTTTAGGTATGTATTTTATGATTTCTGCGGGGGATTTTTTAATGTTTTACCTAGGACTAGAATTATCGACACTTCCAGTCGCTGCACTTGCGGCCTTTGAAGTTAGTAAAAGACAATCGAGTGAGGCCGGAATAAAATTTATACTATCGGCTGCAATAGCTTCAGGAGTTTCCCTTTTTGGAATTTCTATTTTATATGCAACGACAGGGTCAATTTACTTTTCCGAAATAATTGAAACAATCATTGTGAATAATCTAACTATTTTAGGATTTGTTTTATTTATTGTCGGATTGGCTTTTAAAATATCTTTAGTACCGTTCCATTTTTGGACAGCCGATGTTTACGAAGGAGCCCCTATTAGTGTTGCATCCTATTTGTCGGTTATTTCTAAAGGTGCCGCGGTTTTTATTTTAATGATTTTATTGTTTACCGTTCTTAAACCTCTAATGCCTGTTTGGGAAAATATGATTTATGTTATTGCCATCGCAACCATGTTTATTGGAAATTTATTTGCGTTACGCCAAAAGAATATGAAGCGTTTTTTGGCATTCTCATCTATTGCCCAAGCCGGGTTTATCTTATTGGGGATGATCATTGGTAATCAATTGGGTACAGCGACGATAGTTTACTTTGTGCTGATTTATATATTTTCAAATTTAGCCGCCTTTGGTGTGGTGCAGGCCATTTCTCTTAAAACAGGAAAAGAAAATATGAGTGATTATGAAGGCTTGTATAGAACCAATCCCAATCTCAGTTTGGTGATGATGTTGGCACTTTTTTCTTTGGCTGGGATACCTCCTGTAGCAGGATTTTTTGGTAAGTTTTTCTTATTTACCGCTGCTGCCAGTGAAGGATATTATTTCCTTGTGTTTCTAGCAGTAGTAAACGTAACTATATCATTATATTATTATTTATTGGTAGTACGGGCTATGTTCTTGAGAAAAAGTGATGTGGCGATTCCCTATTTTCAAAACAAAATCTATATGAGATTGGGACTTATCATCACAGTACTTGGTATTTTAATTTTAGGTTTATACAGTCCTTTGTTTGATATAATATTTGAACTAAGTAGTAATTTAAATTAACGCAGAATGTCATTAGAGGGAAAGCATATGTTTGGGAGTATTGGCGAGACTAGAGTCACTTTTGTTGAAAAAGGAGTTGATGCAAAGCGCAGGGATTTTTTGAAGAGCTTACTAGAGCACAATGGTTTTGAGGTAATTTTTGAAGAAGATTCTAAGAAAGCAGAAGAAGATCCACAATTGTATACTGTTGCGGTTACTGATATGGTTTTCAATCCAACTATTTGGATTTACCAACGCAAGTTAAGAACGCTCGATGGTCATAAGGTAACCCCTGATTATTGGGAACAGCGTTCTAACTATACTGAGCCCCAATATTGGAATAATGGTTCGTCAAAGAAAAGTTAAGTTAGTGAGTAATTATTTCCGCTTTAGGTATAAAAGAAACTGGAGGTGAAGTTTGCGATCTCTATTTGACGCGTTGAAAAACTAATTATTTTTAATATAAAACTTACTGGATACATTCCTCCCTAAATTGCATTGTAGAAGGAGCAACTCCAAAAGAGTCCGGTAGAAGAATATCCGTAAATTGATTAATCGCTACTTTTATTAACGCCAAATGATGAATAGTGTGCTCTAAATTATACATTACTTCGCGAAAATAATTCGACTCAAGTCGCTCTTCATTTTTATTCAAAACATAACTTATCACAAGTTGTTTATTAGACTGCTCAAGTGATAGTTGAATCTCTTGTAGTTGAAGATCTGCAAAAAGAACTTCCTGTTCAATTTTCTTGTCTCTCTTTCTGTTATCGTAAGAAACTTCAGCCGAATTATAACCTTGTAAAAGGCATTGATACAACTCTATTATGTGTCTAGTGTGTTGCCCAATAGTTGCGCCAGATAAAGGATCACAAGGTTTGCTAAAACAGTCTTCAGGGAGTTGTGTTAAAACTTCTCTAAATTGATTTAAAGTTTGAATTGAGGACTTAAACATAAGCTAAATAATATTTAATTTTAAATGGTTTTTATACAATAAGAAAAGCAACTATGCTGGAAAGCTAATAATTATTCAGCCGTATATCTAGCAACAATTGAAACTTCTAGTTCCTTAGCAATATTAGTAGATTGTTTACCTTCTGTAAAAATTACACCATAATCTGCCAAAATAAGATTCGTTCTGGATTCAAAAATTACTTTTCCGCCTTCAATCTTAATTACTGCCTTTTCATTCAATGGTTTTGTTCTTTCTTTCATAGTTAATTCACCCGACACCATTATATCATAAGTTCCGTCTTTAGTGAAATCTACATTTTTAAAGTTGGTCATTTTTCCAATAAATTTGGCATTTGGATATTTTTTGGTATCTAAAAAATTATCGCTATTAAAATACTCTTGCGTCATCTCATTTTCAAATTCAAAACTTTGCATAGAAATGGAAAACATAATATCACCAGTTGATGTGTCAAGTGTGCTCACTACTTTGTAATTGTTCGCTGTAATATCTTCTATCGCTGTGTGAGAAAAGAAACGGATATGTGTTTCTCTACTCGCTAATTTACTTGCAATTGGTTTAAAGGCTGTGAAAATAAATATGGATAATACCATAGCTATTACTGTTAATTTCTTCATTTCTTTTAATATTAAATTGTTATTAGTTCCTTAATTATTAATATACAAATCTATTTACTGTTATATAACATCACACTTTTTCATAATAACATCTTCATAAAAACCGGCTCCTGAACATATGATACCCTAGATAGTTACTGTTTGTTCTATTTGTAAATTTACAGTATTAGTATTTGTTTTTTGGGCAAAAGTACAACTAACACCTACTTTTTCCGAAGTAGACTTAAGGAGAATAACTTTCTGATTATTCTGATCCTCACTAATTGCAAATATATCACCGGTAATTTCTAATACTTTTGAATCACATTCCTCTTAAAGATATTTATCATTCACCTCATCTGCATTTGATAAATATTTATGTACAATTTACGTAAAGGATAGACTAAAATCCGTTTTGGCCGACTGTACTTCACGTTGTGGTATATTGAAAATATAATATACTACTCCGGCTCCAATTAGAAGGCCTAAGATCGCAATTATTCCAATTATTTTCAATTTTTTTTATTCATCTTGTATAAAAATTGCTGTCCTTAGGTCTCATAATAATTGAGAACTAACAGGGGAGTATTCTTTAAATAGGAATGATTGATACATCTATTTACCTTTGAAAAAGAAAATTTAATCAAAAGGTAAAGACATAACGAGTATATTTTAAGCTGATGGACTATACTAAATCGTCTTATAATCTATTATTTTTTGGGGACCCTCGAGAAGAACTCGAATTACTTTCAATGTGCCATCATCAGTCGTAGAAATTTGCCATTTGACAAGGGAAATAGCCCCATGTTCAATTTCTAATCCAGTTATACTTCTAGGGTGAACACAACTACCATCATTAAAAAAAGGAATCTCACCTGGTTCTGGAAAACGAGGACGATGCGTATGACCTATAATAGTAAAAATATTTTTATTATCACTGATCCACTGCTTAGTTCTACGCTCAACTTTGATAAGTTCTTTGTAATTTTTAGCTGGACTTGTAGGGTCTCCTATCCCGAAAATTTGCAACGGACGCCAAAGAATTTGAACCATTAATCTGTTGAATTTCCATCCATGATAATTCATCCAATCTGCTTGATGTCCATGAACCATAAATACTTCTTGTCCCGTATCTTCATGCACAAATAAAAGACCTTCGTCTATCGAAATTTCAGGAAATAGAGGTTCTTCTTTGCCCAAGGCTTTATCGAAGTAAGTGAATAAATTTTTGGCGACAAAGCGTTTATTTCTATAAGCCATATCGTGATTTCCGAATAATCGATATAATCGATTTTCATTAAAAAAGAGGCGCATAAGATCGAAAACATTTTGATGGGCTTCAAAAATAGATTTGAACTCTATATTTTCCCATAGTTCGTCTCCATCGCCAAGTTCACAATACGTAAATCCCTCTTGGTAATAAAGCTTTAAAGCATGGTAATAAATATTTCTATTATTGGCGAATTCATCGGCAAAACTATTGTCCCCACGATGGCAATCACTAAAGATGATAATTTTTGAAGTGTCATTAAAAGAAATTCTACGAGCAGTTAGGTAGGCTCTTGAAATTCTAGTTTGAGATGACATAGTTGTTCTTTTTTTTAAAGATACAATTTGAATCGACTTTATTTTAAAAAGGGTAAAAAAAAAGGCCTCTGATAAAATCTGAAGCCTTTTAGATTTTTTTATTTACTAATTAAAAGCATTAAGTCCTGTGATGTCCAATCCAGTAATCAATAAATGTATATCATGAGTTCCCTCATAGGTAATTACACTTTCCAAATTCATTGAATGCCTCATTATACTGTATTCTCCAGTAATTCCCATTCCGCCTAACATCTGTCTTGCTTCTCTCGCTATATGAATGGCCATATCCACATTATTTCGCTTTGCCATTGAGATTTGTGCGCTGGTTGCTTTTCCTTCGTTGCGCAGAACACCAAGACGCCAAGTTAGCAATTGCGCCTTAGTGATTTCGGTAATCATTTCAGCCAATTTTTTTTGCTGTAATTGAAACTGTCCAATCGGTTTTCCAAATTGTATTCTTTCTTTTGAATATCTTAAAGCAGTATCATAACAATCCATCGCTGCGCCAATTGCACCCCAAGCGATTCCGAAACGCGCAGAGTCCAAACATCCAAGAGGAGCTCCTAAACCAGACTTATTCGGCAATAAATTTTCTTTAGGAACTTTTACGTTGTCAAAGATCAATTCTCCAGTTGCAGAAGCTCGAAGTGACCATTTATTATGGGTTTCAGGTGTAGTAAATCCTTCCATCCCTCTTTCAACTATAAGACCATGAATGCGACCTATTTCGTCTTTAGCCCAAACTATAGCTATTTGAGCAAAAGGAGCATTACTTATCCACATTTTAGCACCATTTAAGAGGTAATGGTTTCCCATATCTTTAAAATTGGTCACCATTCCTGCAGGGTTGGAACCATGGTCGGGTTCGGTTAAACCAAAACATCCCATCCACTCACCCGAAGCTAATTTTGGCAAGTATTTTTTACGTTGTTCTTCGTTTCCATATTTCCAAATAGGATACATCACCAAAGAAGATTGTACGGAGGCAGTGCTGCGAACACCACTATCCCCTCGTTCTATTTCTTGCATGATTAATCCATACGAAATTTGGTCTAATCCCGCACCCCCATATTCCTCAGGGATATAAGGTCCAAAGGCTCCTATCTCTGCCAAGCCTTTTATAATTTGGGTAGGAAATTCAGCTTTTTGGGCGTAATCTTCTATAATAGGTGACACGTCGCGTTTTACCCATTCACGGGCTGCAGCGCGGACTAGCTTATGCTCTTCTGTTAGTAAATCGTCGATATTGTAATAATCGGGTGCTTCGAATAAATCAGGTTTCATCTAAATGCTTTTTTACGTTGTCAAATTTAGGTATTGCAGGCGAATAACACATTTATTTGACAGAAAACTTTGAGAGAATATTGAATTATTTGCTCAGAAATTCAGCTAACAATCTATGGAAATGATGAACTCCTTTTTCCCTTGTAGGTGAAAAACGACCTGCTTTATAGAATGATGAATTCACACCTTTTTGGACATTCTCAACTACAAATTCATCTTCACGTTCAACCTTTTCTAAACCGCTACCAGCACCTTTTTCAAGTTTAGAAGGATCGTATACATAAGAAATAAAAGACACTTTAGTTCTATTAATGTCTAAAGGTTTTACAATGTTAATTGATAATCCCCAAGGATAAAAATTAAACATCATATTCGGAAAGACCCAGTAATAATACGCGGCTACATACTTGCCAAAATCCACATGGTCTTTCGGCAAATCGAAAACTTCTGTCCCACTATCTGTATAACCAATTTGCAGATTGCAATGATCATAAATTTCAGTTTTATAGCTTCCGTAATCTAAAACTTTGTTTAATTCTTCGTGCACGAAAGGCACATGAAATCCTTCCAAATAATTGTCACAGTACAAGGCCCAATGTGCATGTACTAGAAAGTCTTTAGATAATACTTCATTCAGCGTAAATTCATTTAAGGGTAAAAAACCAACTCGCTCCTGCATTTTGGAAATTATTTTCTTAAAATCAATTGTTGAATTTAAACCAACGAATAAAAGAGGGCCCCATTTTTCTAATGGGAACTTATGTAAGTCATCACACGGTCTTGGAAAATCTTCAGTTTCCTCAAATTCGGGCATACTTTCATACTTGCCATTAAGACCAAAACGACGACCGTGGTAGGTGCAGATTAATTTTTTGGACTTGCCAGGGTTTAAGGCTACTAAATTGCCTCGGTGGGTACATACATTAGTTAAGCAGTTAATATTGTCACTTGAGTCTCGCGTTAGCAATAAAGGTTCAGTAAGATAACCATCGAGTAAAACAAATGGATGCACAGATTGTGGTAATTGAACTAGATTTTCATCACCAATCCATTGCCAGGATTTCAAAAAAACTTGTTTTTTTATGCTTTCAAAAACATCTCTATCTCTGTAAAAAGAGGCGGGGAGTGTTTCTGCTTTTGTAATATCCGGATGAATATAGAATTTATCGCTCATAGATTTAATAAATGTATATTTAGCATCCCCTAAAAATAAGTAATTAATAATTAATTTCTATAATTTTAAAGAGTCATGGAAAAGGAACCGCAAAAAATCGGACTTATAACCGCAACTTCTCTTGTAGTTGGTAATATGATTGGTGTAGGTATTTTTGTTTTACCAGCAGTATTATCTAACTATGGCAGTATTAGTTTATTGGGATGGATATTTACGGCTACCGGGGCATTAATATTGGCTAAAATATTTAGCAACTTCAGTAAGGTAATTGTAAGTAAAAGTGGTGGTCCATATGTTTATTCTAAAGCTGGATTCGGGGATTTTACTGGATTTTTAGTTGCCTGGGGGTATTGGATAGCATGTTGGGTAAGTAATGGTGCAATTGCTATTGCCATTATTGGAGCAGCCAGCTTTTTTGTTCCAGAATTAGCTACTAATTCAGCCTTATCCGTATCAATTGGATTAGGGCTTATATGGGTGTTTACTTGGATCAATTCTAGAGGAATTAAAGAGTCGGGGAGAGTTCAACTGGTTACCACTGTAATAAAAATTTTACCATTATTATTCATTATAGTATTTGGATTATTCTTTTTTAAAATTGATAATTTTCCATCTTTTAATCTAACTGGAGAAAGCAATTTTTCAACATTATCTGCTGTAGCTACATTAACGTTATATGCGTTTTTGGGCATTGAATGTGCTACTATTCCGGCAGGGAATATAGAAAACCCAGAAAAAACAATCTCAAGAGCAACCATGCTAGGTGCCATTATTACAACAGCTTTGTATATATTAGGTACCGTTGTTTTATTCGGGATATTACCATTAGATATACTGCAAAATTCTCCTGCACCATTTGCAGAAGCCGCTAAGATTATGGGAGGTGAATATGGAGGTTATTTTGTGGCTATAGGAGTTATAATATCAGGGCTTGGAGTATTAAATGGCTGGATCTTAATTACGGGTCAAATCTCGATGGCAACGGCAAAAGATGATTTATTTCCTGACTTTTTTAAGAAAGAAAATAAAAAAGGAGCTCCTATAAATGGATTTATAGCTGGTGGTGTATTGTCATCAATGGTTATGCTAATGAACTATTCTGAAGGGTTGGTTGATCAATTTGAATTTATAGTCCAACTTACTGTTATATCTTCATTATTGCCTTACTTATTTACTGCGGCATCGTATGCATTAATTGTGATTGAGAAAAAACTTCAGACTAAAAGTTGGATAAAAACATTTGTATTGTCAGCTTTAGGATTTTCATATTCATTATGGGCGATTTATGGTTCTGGACCTGATACCGTTTTCTACGGTTTTTTATTATTATTAATAGGAATACCAGTTTATATTTATATGAAGTGGATTAAAAGCAAAGAAGATCAATGAAGACAACACATCACTCAGAATTTTTGAAATTAGAATCCGTTTTTATAAAACCGGCAAATAATGCATTTGTTTCAGATCAATTTATAAAGAATCAATGGAATGAGCTAAATTATTTATCACGACCGGATTTTAAATCTGCAATTGAAGAGTATAAAAACTTTAGTGATTGTCTAAGAGATGCTGAAGCAGAAATTTTTGAATTTCCATTCAATGATACTCTTAGTATCGATTCTATTTATTGTAGAGATGCGGCTATTGCTACCGACTTCGGAATGATTGTTTGTAATATGGGAAAACATGGTAGAATCAAGGAGCCTATGGTTCAGAAGCAAGTGTTTTTAAATAATAACATTTTGATATTAGGAGAAATTCAAGCTCCTGGCACATTGGAGGGTGGCGACGTTGCTTGGTTGGATGAAAAAACATTGGCTGTTGGCCATACATATCGAACTAATGTAGAGGGTATTTTACAGCTAAAAAATCTATTAGAACCGAATGGAATTGATATAATCGTTGCGGAATTGCCTCATTATAAAGGTCCGGCAGATGTCTTTCATTTAATGTCTATATTAAGCCCTGTGGCCAAAGATTTAGCTGTGGTTTATTCGCCGTTGATGCCAATTAAATTTAGAAACGAGCTTATAAATCGGGGGTTTAGTTTTGTTGAGGTGCCAGAAGAAGAGTTTGTATCTATGGGCTGTAATGTCCTTGCCGTTGCCCCTAGAAAATGTATTATGGTAGAGGGTAATCCAATTACAAAACAGAGACTTTTGGAAGCAGGATGCCAAGTAGTTTCATATAAAGGTGATGAAATTAGTGTAAAAGGTGGAGGAGGACCTACCTGTTTAACACGCCCTTTACTCAGAAGTTACTAATTACATTTTCAAATAAAAATCCTGAACCAGGTTTTTATACCGATCGGTATAATTATGTCTTGTGGTTTCTATTGTTAAATGTTCTAGCTTGGTTTCAGAGTTTTGGAAAGAAAATTCTATAAGACTTCTCTTTTCTTCTGAAGTAACATTGCCTCGAACTCTACATATTCGAATTGGAAATAATCCTGCTTTCGAAGCAAGTTCTATAAATGCTAACTCTTCTTTCCTCGGAATTATAATCGCAAAAACTCCATCTTCAGAAAGTAATTCATAAACGCAGCCAATAAGATCTTCAAAAGGCAAAGCATCGTTGAAACGAGCTTTATCTCTTGCTTCAGATTTGGTTTTATAATCTTCGCTATAAAATGGCGGATTTGAAACGATTAAATCATAGGTTTCATCCCACTCTAATGCAAACTCTTGAGCCGAGGCATGATAACAAAACAGTCGATCCGCCCAAGGAGAATTTTCGAAATTTTCAAAACATTGCTCGAACGCATCTTCGTCGATCTCTATTGCATCAATGTTTTTGGCAAAACTGCGCTGTGCGAGTTGTAGCGAAATAATTCCTGTACCGGAACCAATTTCTAAGATTTTGAATGGCTTATTTTCAATAGAAACCCAGGCACCTAGTAAAACCCCGTCGGTGCCAATTTTCATGGCACAACGATCTTGATGCACCATAAATTCTTTAAATTTAAAAGGAAGGGACATTTAAAGATATAGCTCAATTAAACCATCGGGGACGTCCAAAGAAATGATTTTTGAATCCCGGTTCAAATTCACTATGAATTTGTCAATAACGGGGATTAGAATTTGTTTACCACCTCGGTCAATTTCAAACAATGCCTGTGAAGTAGTGTCATTCACTCCAGTAATAATCCCTACTTTTCCAAAGTCTTTATCTTCTACACTAAATCCAATAATTTCATGATAATAAAAACGATTTCCATTGAGTTTGGGCAGAAAATTTAGTGGCAGGTATAAAGTGGCACCTATTAAAGCGTCTGCTTCTGCTTCTGAGCTAACATCCTCTAATTTTATACGTAGTAAGAGAGATTTGTGAAGGGAACTTCTTTCAACAAAAAATGGAACCAAATTTTTGTGTTGTTCCACAAAAACAGATTCCATTTTAGTAAAAAGTTCAGGTTCGTCTGTATCTAATTTTACAAGTAACTCACCTTTAAAGCTATATTTTTTAACGATTTTGCCTAAGTAGAAACACTTCTCCTTTTGCATCATTTAAAAATTTACTCCTTTGTTTCCTCTTCGGTCGCTTCAGCAACTTCTTCAGTTGCATCAGCAACAACTTCAGTAACTTCTTCAACTGTATCAACAACAACCTCTTCAGCAGCAACTTCTTCAGCTACAACTTCTTCAGGTGTAGCAGCGGCAATTGCATCAGCAACACGTTTTTCGTTTACAGCCTTTTCAGCGGCAAAGGCAGTAGCTTTTGCTTTTTCCTTAGCATCTGAAAGATTTGTACGTTTGTTGTCAACTGTTTTTGCTTTTTCTTCTAGCCAAGCATTAAATTTTTCTTCAGCTTGTTCTTCAGTTAACGCTCCTTTGCGAACACCACCTGCTAGGTGATTCTTCATCATAGCTCCTTTATAAGAAAGGATTGCTCTAACTGTATCCGTTGGTTGCGCTCCGTTTTGAAGCCATTTTACTGCGCCATCTACATCAAGTTCAATTTGTGCAGGATTGACAGTTGGATTGTAGATACCTAATTTGTCAAGATATTTACCATCTCTTTTTGAGCGAGCATCTGCCGCTACAATCCAGAAAAAAGGTTTTCCTTTTTTACCGTGTCTTTGTAATCTAATTTTTACAGGCATATTATTAATTTTTGAGGTTCGCGACCTCGGTTATAATTTTGGTGTGCAAAGATAATGTTTATTTTAGTTGAAATTCAATAGATTATTCTTTTATTTTAAAATCATGCAATTCTCCATAAGGGTCCGAATAAATTTTATACAGAGACTAAGGCGTATTTTGCTTATATTAGATTAGAAATACCTTGTAATAGGAACTGAATTGAAAAAAAAATTGAAAAAAGATATAGTCGATGGTTCAAAGAACGTTATATAGCAGATCACTTGGTAAAACGAGAAGGATTCAAGTTTATTATGTTTAAATACACTTGCATAATTATTTGATTTTCATATTTTTGCTTTTATCCTACTTAACTCAATTATTATGAAAAAATTAATATGGTTTCTTTCAGTAATGATTTTATTTCAAGCTTGTGAAGATACTAACACTAATACACCGGCCCTACAAGCAAATATTGACACTGCATTTTTTAAGACTAATGCGGCAAACGCTGTCGTGGATGCGAATGATTCTAGTGTGACCATAACGGGATTATCTGTCATTGAACAACTTATTTTACATACAAGCTCAGGTGATGCGGGAACTTATAATATAAGTCCGTTTGGCCTTAATTATGCAAGTTTTATAGATAGTGAGGGAAGTATACATAGCACCGATGCAGAGGGTAGTTCAGGGAAAATAAGGATTACTTTCAAGGACGAACAAAATAATGAATTAACAGGAGATTTTGAATTTACATCTATTAGACCTGGATTAGATACAATCGCGGTTTACGGTGGATATTTTTATAGAGTGCCATATACAATAGGGCTATAATTCGAGATTAGAAATTTAAGAATTAGAGATCGTTTATTGTTCATAAAAGAGGAGAACTGTTTACAACTTTGGAAAAGTTATCCTCGTGTTTTTTCTATTTTTACCATGGAAGTAATTTCGCCATAATCCCATTATATGTATTTAATTTTTGATACTGAAACCACCGGGTTACCTCGGAATTGGAATGCTCCAATAACCGATAGTGAGAACTGGCCTCGTTGTATTCAAATTGCATGGCAACTACATGATGCTATGGGTAACATCATTGAGCATCAGGATTATTTGATACAACCGGATGGATTTAATATTCCTTTTGATGCTGAAAAAATTCATGGAATCTCAACCGATCTTGCTCGCAAGGAAGGTGTCTCATTAGTTGATGTCACTGAGAAATTCAAAACTGCCTTAACAAAAGCAAAATTTATTGTTGGACAAAATCTAGGTTTTGACCTCAAAATAATGGGAGCCGAATTCCATCGATTAGGGGTTCAAAATCCCCTTTTGAAATTCCCCGTACTTGATACTTGTACAGAAACAACGGCTCAATTATGTCAGCTACCAGGGGGTCGTGGAGGTAGATTTAAACTCCCAACTTTAACCGAGTTGCATGAGTTTTTATTCAAAATTCCTTTCTCAGAGGCACACAATGCTACAGCCGACGTTGAAGCGACGACTCGATGTTTTTTGGAATTGATTCGAAGACAAATATTTACACAAAAAGAATTAAAAGTTGAATCAGATTACTTTGAAAATTTTTCGAAAGCAAACCCTAAGCCAATTGAACTCCTTGGATTAGGTCATATTAATCTTAAAAGCGCTTCGGAAAAAATTAGAGATGAGATAAAGGTCTCTGTTGAAAAGGTCGAAATTTCTAGGGAAGAGATTCATCAAAATATTGCCAATTTAATCGATGCACCTTTTGCACATCTGCATAATCACTCTCAGTTTTCTATTCTTCAATCCACTTCTAGTATTCAAGATTTAGTGGATGCAGCTGTAGCGAATCAAATGCCAGCGGTATCAATCACGGATAGTGGAAATATGATGGGAGTATTTCATTTTGTGCGAGCTGTGAACCTATATAATCAGAGTTTAACCGAAGAAAACGCTCATAAAAGACTAAAAGGAATTGTTGGTTGCGAGTTTTTTATATGTGAAGATCATTTAAATAAATCACAAAAAGATAACGGCTATCAAGTTGTATTGCTTGCGAAGAATAAAATTGGTTATCACAACCTTGCGAAAATGGCTTCCATAGCCTATACGGAAGGGTTTTATTATGTTCCGCGCATCGATAAAGAAGTTATAAAAAAATACAAGGAGGACATTATTGTGCTTTCTGGAGGTATGTATGGGGAAGTTTCGAGCAAGGTATTGAACGTTGGTGAAAATCAGGCTGAAGAGGCATTAGTATGGTGGCAACAAGAATTCGGAAAGGATTTCTATCTCGAAATATTAAGACATCATCAGGAAGATGAAGATCGGGTGAATTCAGTTTTAATAGACTTCTCCCGTAAGTTTGGTGTAAAATTGGTTGCATGCAACAATACTTATTATATAGAAAAAGAGAACGCCAATGCCCATGATATTTTGTTATGTGTTAAGGATGGGGAAAAGCAAGCAACACCAATAGGCCGGGGTCGTGGGTATCGATATGGTTTGCCAAATCAAGAGTATTACTTCAAGTCACAAGAAGAAATGAAGTTGTTATTTCAAGATCTTCCAGAAGCAATAAATTCTATTTCTGAAATAATTGACAAGACAGAATCGTATTCTCTTACGAGGGATGTATTACTTCCAAACTTTGGGATTCCTGCGAAATTTTTACAGATAGAAGATGCAGATGGAGGAAAAAGAGGAGAAAATTCCTATTTGAAATACCTCACCTTCGAAGGGGCTAAAAAGAGGTATCCGGATTTAACCGAGGAAATAAAAAATCGTCTTGATTTTGAGCTTGAAGTAATAGCCAATACAGGCTATCCAGGTTACTTTTTGATTTGTCAGGATTTTATTTCTGAAGCTCGAAAAATGGGAGTTTCAGTGGGTCCTGGACGTGGTTCTGCTGCGGGAAGTGCTGTAGCGTATTGCCTTTGGATTACCAATATTGATCCTATTAAGTACAACCTTCTTTTTGAGCGTTTCTTGAATCCAGATCGGGTAAGTATGCCCGATATTGATATAGATTTTGATGATGAGGGAAGGAGTAAAGTAATGGATTATGTGATAAATAAATATGGCTCGAATCAGGTTGCACAAATCATTACTTATGGAACCATGGCCGCAAAGTCGTCAATTCGGGATACAGCAAGAGTACTAGACTTACCTTTAAATGACGCCGACCGAATAGCAAAACTTATTCCTAACATGACTAAGTTAAATAAGATATTCGGGTTAAGTGATCAAGAACTTCGAAGTAAATTTCGAAGCGAAGAGGTGCCTAAGGTTAATGAGTTATTAACCCTGGCTGAAGGGGATGGTCTAGAAGCTCAAACCATTAATCAAGCCAAAATTTTAGAAGGTTCGGTTCGTAATACTGGTATTCATGCCTGCGGAGTAATAATTACTCCAAGTGATATTACAGATTTTGTACCTGTGGCAACGGCTAAAGATAGTGACTTATACGTAACCCAATTTGATAACTCGGTCGTAGAAAGTGCTGGTTTGTTGAAAATGGATTTCTTAGGATTGAAAACGTTAACATTAATTAAGGACACCGTCAAATTAGTAAAGCATAAGCACAATATTGATTTGGATCCAGATGAGTTTCCGCTGGATGATGACAAAACATATAAACTTTTCCAAAGGGGAGAAACGGTTGGAATATTTCAATATGAATCTGCGGGCATGCAGAAATATATGAAAGAGCTCAAACCCACTGTTTTTGCCGATCTTATAGCAATGAATGCTTTGTATCGTCCTGGTCCACTTGAGTATATCCCTAGTTTCATTCGGCGAAAAAATGGAGAAGAAGATATTGAGTATGACCTTCCTGTTATGGAAGAATATTTGAAAGAGACGTATGGAATTACTGTTTATCAGGAACAAGTAATGCTGTTGTCACAAATGCTTGCAGATTTTACCAAGGGCGAAGCAGATGTACTTCGAAAAGCGATGGGAAAAAAGCAAAAGGCGGTTCTTGATAAGATGAAGCCCCAATTTATTGCGCAGGCAGCGACAAAAGGTCATGATGCCGTTAAACTCGAGAAAATATGGAAAGATTGGGAGGCTTTTGCAAGTTACGCTTTTAATAAATCACACTCCACTTGCTATGCCTGGATTGCTTATCAGACTGCTTATCTAAAAGCACATTACCCTGCCGAATATATGGCTGCAGTTTTATCAAATAATATGAGTGATATTAAGCAGGTAACCTTTTTTATGGAAGAATGTAAGCGCATGGGATTGGAAGTTTTGGGCCCAGATGTGAATGAATCTTTTTACAAATTTACGGTTAATGATAAGGGTGCTGTGCGATTTGGAATGGGTGCTATTAAAGGAGTAGGAGGTAATGCAGTAGCAACAATTGTGGAACACAGAAAAGATGGTGAATACAAGTCTATTTTTGATTTAGCAAAGCGAATAGATTTGCGTTCGGCAAATAAAAAGGCCTTTGAAAATTTGGCCTTGGCTGGTGGATTTGATAGTTTCGATACACATCGTGCACAATATCTTCATGACGATGGTGACGGGGTAATGTTTTTGGAGAAAGTCCTGAAATATGCGAATAAGTATCAAGAAACGCAGAATTCTTCTCAGGTTAGTTTATTTGGGGATTCCAGCGACGTGCAAATTCCAGAGCCAGATGTGCCGCCCTGTGAGGAATGGGGGACTATGAAAAAGCTAAAATTGGAAAAAGAAGTAGTTGGGGTATATATTAGTGGTCATCCTTTAGACGATTTTAAAACTGAAGTGGATAATTTCTGTAATTGCAAGGTCTCCGACTTCAATAATCTTGAAAAATTTGTGAATAGGGAACTGTGTTTTGGCGGTGTAGTAAGTGATGTTCAGCATAGAGAATCGAAAACGGGCAAGGGTTGGGCTCTCTTTGTTGTTGAGGATTATGAAGATAGTTTTGAGTTTAAAATTTTTGGAGAAGAGTATTTAAAATTTCGTCATTTTTTGGTGCCTAATTCATTCATTTATGGTAGAGTTTTGGTGAAAGAAGGTTGGATTAATAGAGAAACTAATAAAAAAGGCGAAGCAAGATTGCAGTACGTTAATATGCAAATGCTACAGGATGTTATGGACAGTCAGGCGAAAAAACTAACCATACAGATGCCTGTTGAAGATTTGCATGAGGACAGAATAAAATTATTGAAAGACTTATTTAGAACACATAAAGGTGACAAACAATTAAATTTTATTATTTACGAAGAGGAAAGTCAAGTTCAGCTGAGTATGCTAAGTCGAAAACAGAAAGTAAATATTTCGCAGGAACTACTGGATGAATTGGAGAAAGAACAAGTAAGTTTTAAATTAAACTAATTTCTGGCAACTTAACAGTCTATCATATACATTCACTTCTATAAATAAAAATGATATTATCATTGTCTTAGTTAATGCATTAGTGTAAGTTTTGGAAAATATTTTGACTACTTTTGCCTAGTAATAAAAATTAAAATTATGGCTTTAGAGATAACAGACGCAATGTTTGAACAAACAGTATTAAAAAGTGACAAACCGGTAGTGGTAGATTTTTGGGCAGCATGGTGCGGTCCATGTAGAATGGTAGGACCAATCATTGATCAAATTAGTGAAGAATACGCGGGCAAAGCCATTGTAGGGAAGGTAGATGTAGATGCAAATCAAGAGTTTGCAGCAAAATATGGTGTTAGAAATATCCCTACAGTGTTGATATTTAACAATGGTGAATTAGTTGGACGCCAAGTGGGTGTTTCTCCTAAAAATGTATATACCGAGGCTATTGATTCGCTTTTGTAAATTTATTAAGTAAATTATAACGGTAAAAGGTTCTCGTTTGGGAGCCTTTTCTTATTTTAGTGCAATTGTAAGTTCAATTTAAATAAACCCATGTATGGGTCAAGATAATGAAAAAAGACAATAAAGTTCAGGATAGAATAGATAACCAGCAATTAGAAGACCGTACCATATTTTTATGGGGAATGGTAGATGATAAAAGTGCACGTCACGTTGTAGATAGATTGTTATATCTAGACTCTTTAAGTAAAGAGGAAATTAAGTTTTATATTAATAGCCCAGGAGGGTATGTAACAAGTGGATTTTCTATGTATGACACCATAAAGGCAATTAAAAGTCCTGTATCGACAATTTGTACGGGTCTGGCTGCTTCAATGGGAAGTATTCTACTATCGGCTGGCGAGAAAGGGCGACGATTTATTCAACCTCATGCGCGGGTAATGATTCATCAACCTAGTGGTGGAGCCAGAGGACCGGCAAGTGATATTGAAATTACGGCTCAAGAAATAATAAAAACAAAGGAACTCAGCGCAAGAATTTTAGCTAAAAACTGTGGTCAAAAATATGATAAGGTTATGAAAGATTTTAACCGTGATCATTGGATGGGTGCAGAAGAGTCTGTTGCTTACGGGATTGTTGATGGTGTGTTGTAGTAGTTAGCAGTGAGCGGTGAACAGTTAGGTAGGATAAATTAATAGAATATACATTTGTATTCTATTTCATAAAACTTGCCAGTTTAATATTTAAGTTGAACTAAAATAAAAGGGAGGTCTTATGAATCACAAGGAGATGAAGCTTTTGGATTAGCGAGTCAGCTATTTCAATTCCTTGCGATTAGTCTAGGAAGTTTGTTGGAAGTTGAAACATAATACTTATAATCAATTCGCTTAGAATTTATCGATTCATCAAAAAAGCTAGAAATATTAATAATACAAGTGAGAAAACTATTGGTGGGCACAAGGAATTATCTTTTAAGTAAAAATTAATTCAGTTCATGGTTAGCCCATCACAGTTCACTACAAAATGAATATAGAAAAAGAAATAAACGAAATTACCGGATTTAAAAATCTGGAACTAATGGCTCATCAGGTCGTAGAAGGTTTTATTTCTGGATTACATAAGAGTCCGTTTCATGGATTTTCTGCTGAATTTGCTGAGCATAAAATTTACAACAATGGTGAAAGCACCAAGCATATTGACTGGAAGCTTTTTGCCAAAACGGATAAGCTTTATACCAAGCGTTATGAAGAGGAAACCAATTTACGTTGTCATTTAATTATTGACAATAGTAGTTCAATGCATTATCCAAAAAGTAAGGAGTTTAGTATAAATTCCTTAAATAAAATTGGATTTTCGGTATTGGCGAGTGCAGCAATTATGAATCTTCTTAAGCGACAGAGGGATGCAGTTGGCTTGAGCATTTATAGTGATGACTATGAGTTCTATAGTTCCGAAAAGGGAAGTGAGCGTCACCATCAGATGTTGTTAGGAAAATTAAATGAGGCTGTTGTTACACCAAAAGAGAACATTCAGACTAAAACTTACGAATATTTGCATTTGATTGCCGAAAAACTGAAGCGGCGATCACTTGTATTTCTATTTACGGATATGTTTCAGAGTGACTTTGAAGCTGAAAAATTATTTGAGGCACTTCAGCATTTAAAATACAATAAGCATGAATTGGTTTTGTTCCATACGTACGATAAGGAGAAAGAATTAAATTTCGCTTTTTCCAATCGCCCAAAACGCTTTGTAGATGTGGAAACAGGCGATTTTGTGAATTTATATGCAGACAATATAAAAGAGGAGTATGAGAAGAATGTGCAAAAATATTTTTCCGATTTACAATTAAGGTGTGCGCAGTATCGAATTAGGTATGTTCGTGCAGATATTAAAGAAAGTTTCAATAAAATTTTAACAACTTATTTATTGGAGCGTCAAAAGTTTGGATAAATTTCTAAATCTTTATTAGACTTCTGAATATCAAATGGTTATTGAATAAAATTTGATTGAAAATGGATTTGAGAATATAACAAATAATAAATTTCCATTTATTTTAAAATTTTGTTTGTGGAAATGGAATGGAGTGGTATATTTGCCCTCGCTTACTGATAAGGTAGGCATTAAGACTAACTTTGCAGTCTATAAATAAAATAAGAACGGTCTGGTAGTTCAGTTGGTTAGAATACCTGCCTGTCACGCAGGGGGTCGCGAGTTCGAGTCTCGTCCAGACCGCAATCATCATACACCGAAACCTTACAGCCTATGTAGCCTAACTACTTCGGCGTAGGAGGATGGTGAAGGTGTAAAAATGTTGTGTTGTTAGACTTTAAAACCTTGTGTTTTAAGTGTTTGACTAATGAAGAGCTTATCTGAAAGGATGGGCTTTTTTTGTTTAAGGTAGATGCTACTATAAAAACCTCTTTTTATATCTGAAAAAGGTTCCAATAAAATGTTTCTTTTATCATTCAAGCTAATAACACCATTCATAAATGATTTAAGAGATAGGTTCAGTTCTTACTAGGACATAATCTAACTTGAAAGGACGAAATTTTTTATTAACGCATTTAGAATTTCATTATTTTTGAATTATACAAGAATTCTTTTATCCTAATCATTAAAATGTTACCAATGAAAATATTTTTACAATTGGCAGTTGCTTTTTTAGCATGCCTTATGTTTACAGGCAATAGTTATTCTCAGGCCGGCACCGTTGATTTATCCTTTGGAACCGATGGTATCGTGAGCTACGATTGGGGAGGAGGGCATGATAATGCCACCGACATTCATGTTTATAACAACACTACTATCCTTATATGTGGCACTCAGTTGGACAGCGGATTCAATTCAACAGGGATTCTTCAAAAGTTCTTACCGGATGGAACGATTGATACTTCATGGGGAACGGATGGTATCGTAGAATTTCAATATGGAGAAAGTACCTTCCCTTATACCTTAGAGGTTCAAGCAGATGGTTCCATTCTGGTTTCAGGGGCAACGTATATTACAGTAGCAGATGGGGAATTTTTTGTTTCAAGATTTAATGCAGATGGAACACCAGACCTAAGCTTTAATGGTACAGGAACCTGGATAGGTTCTTATACTACATTTGAAGAACTTGCTCAAACCATGGTCATTCAACCGGATGGTAAGATAGTGTTAGCAGGGAATACCTATTCAGGCGGTTTTAGTCAGTTGTTATTTGCCCGCGTCAATGTGGATGGCACCCTCGATACCACTTTTGGAACCAATGGTTATACAGAGATTAATGCTTCCCCCCAGGACGAACAAATTAACGCCCTTGGAATCTTAAGTTCGGGCGCTATCATTGGAGTGGGCTATGGCTTTGTGGATAATCCATGGTTTAGCGAATTTGCAAAAATGGTAAAGCTTGATGCAAATGGAATGCCCGACACTAATTTTGGTCCCAATGGGGTCATTATCCCTGATTTGTTCT
>BS_KBA_SWE02_21mDRAFT_10000002_pt1 | contig 118591 bp, 102 predicted proteins | sample BalSeasSWE02_21m_FD_9196 | JGI IMG/M metagenome (IMG submission 9196)
CAATTAACTGACTTCCTGTTGCATAACTGTCGAAGTTGTCTGACCAAGCCGCTGATGATGGCGCCGTCGAGTCACCACATTCTACCGTGGTATCTGCGGGACAAGTAATTACCGGTGGAGTTGAATCTACCACTGTAATGGTTTGTGTACATGAATCACTATTTCCGGAGGCATCGGTTGCCGTCCATACTCTAGTAATGACTTCAGTATTCCCACAATCAGGTGCAGATGTATCTGCAAAAGTGATTGTTGGCGTTGGGTCACAAGTGTCTGTTGCCGTCGCAAAACCAGTTCCTGCCGGAGAGGTATCTCCCCCACATTCTACCGATGTATTAGCAGGACAATTGATTGCCGGTGGGGCATCAACGCCTGCTCCTACAACAACTGGATTTGTTGCCCAAGTTGCTGTACAAGTTGGATCTCCGGTATCTTCCGCAGTTACATCATACGAATTAGGTGCCAAATTGGTGAATATGCCATTACCAACTTGAGTAATCGCTGGGCCCACGGGAGCCGTAGGAGTAATGGTATAGCTAATATCTACACATGTGGTACAGGTTGCTGTAACGCTAATGGATCCGTCATTTGCTCCGGGGCAACCTTCTGGCGTAGCACTTACATTAGAAATGTTAAGGTCACAAGCTGCAGAGCCAATTACATTAGCAACAGCCGTACAGGTCGAAATTTGACCCGTATCACTAGTTACTATCATATCAACATTGGTCAATCCTATATCTGCATTAGTAAATGAAACCATCGCACCAGGAGGTGTTCCCCCTTCTATTGTTAGACCACCACAGGCAACTGAAGAACTTAATAGTAAATCGGAAGCATTAATAGTGGCATTTCCTGTTCCATCTAAAAAGACATCTAAAGGAGGTGAGAGCACATCATATGAAAACGAAATACCCCAACTTACAATTGATCCGGTATCCCCAGATGCTAAATCTGAAACCTTCAGTATCCAACTTCCAAGAGTATTTTGTCCATCGAAGGCAGATAACGGATTATTTGGTGTAAAATCACCCATAGCAGCGGGGGGGCCCGACTGACATTCGTTTTCAATAGGAAGAGTAGCTTCATCATCTAAGGTAATTGACAAATTGTCACTGGCACAACCAAAACCAGAGCCAGTATAACCCATTCTATCCACAAGAGTTACCACAGTTCCCGTTGGAGATTCTAGGGTAACAATAAGATCTCCAACCCAAGTATGGGTAATCGCTAAATCCATATTTATGTCGGTGATTAAAACACTTTCGGTCACATTCAGAATAGTACTTACACCCGTCGAATTATTATCTGGAATAGCAACATTAGGGTTAGCCGAAGCAGATCCTGTCATCGGAATAGAACCACTACCTCTACAAACAATAACTGGAGGTTCATCGGTAACATTAATATCGTCAGTTATAGCTGATGGAAGTCCGGTACAAAAATCGGTTACCGTATAGTTAACCGTTACCAACCCTGGTCCTCCCACGGCCGGGTCGAAATCAAATGTCATTCCATCGCCATTATCAGTAACGCCGGACCCACTATAGACCCCGCCCGTCGGATTTCCACCTGAAAGCCCTGTTTGTAGGCCATCTGCCAAACAAACTTCAGCAATAACATTCAAACTGGAAAATGTTGGAGGAAGGTCAAATGCTTCGGAATTATCGGTTTTACTGGCCGAAGTTCCTTGAACAGCACTAAAACCTAGACCTCTTCGTGCAAATGCACTCCATATAGCACATTGATAAGTTCCCCCATACAATGCTTGATCAGCCGCTAAGATAGCATCGCGGCCATTTACAAATCCAGGTTGACTCACTTGTAATTTTAAAGCTTCTGTAACTAATGCTAATGCAACATTATTTCCTCCTGTTCCAGAATAAATATCTGGATCATAGGGCGTTATTGCCATTATTTCCCAAGTCATTTCCCAGAGCATCATGGCCCAAACAGAACCCACCCCGTGAGGTGCAACTGCTGTTATGATATCGTCATAAGTATGAGGGTTAACAGCAAAATTGGTGCTGTATGGAAAAGCCCGAATCCCGGGACCTCCAGCTCCTTCTCCGATGAGCCAGGTACCAACACCTCTAGAGTCTGGACCTGCATCACCCGGTTCCATTGTTAGCATTAATCCGTAATAATCACTCCAGCCTTCTCCCATTTGTTCCTGTCCGCCAAGAACGCTTAGTCTATTTGATATCCCATGGGCATACTCGTGGATTATTACCATATTATCCAAATCCCCATCTCTGTTTGAACATACATACATTTGCATTCTGGGTCTGGATCCATCACCAGGTGTTGCAAAATTTGCATTACAGGTTCCTGATCCGTCTTGGGCTTCTGCATTTACCGGGTCATTCCCTAGGCCGCCATTGCCATAATTATTTTGTTGAAAATTACCACTAGCTTCATCAAAACCATACATATAGGTAACATCATGTATAATATTTGTCCAATAAAATAAGTTGGTTATAGCTGCATTTTCAGACTGATCACCCGCTGAATAGGTTGTATTTAATGCAAAATCAAATAGTAGACCTCCTCCGCCATCAGCATACTTTCCGTCTGGAGCATTATTGGCATTATCATCATCATAGGTATCGGTATTATTCCCGCGAGTATTGGTAAATTCTGAACCAGGCATTCCATCTGTGTCGTGCCATCCAAATGGAGAAGCGGTCAAATTTTCAGGATTCGCTACTAAAGTACGAACACCGTAATTTGGATTTTCAATCGGCATTGCGTAAACTCTATAGTTTCCAACAAGCAGGGAAGCCTCATTTGAAATGAGATTATCGCAATACATTGCTGAAGATTCAGATTCATTAAGCGGACCTATTAAATTGGAGGAATCCAAATTTGTTGTACTGTGGTCATGATCACTGTGATCTCCCATAATATTACAGTAAAGAGTCCAATTGTCTTTGTCGATTATTTTTCCTGAAGCTGCATCTACACGAAAGTTCCACCAATCTGAGGATGTAGTCTCTGCTATGGAAAGTTCCCATACCAAATCTGTTCCTATACCTTCACGATAGTAGTACATTAATTTAACTGGGATTTCTTCTGAAGAAATTCCTGCCTTGTTGAAGACTGCTTGCTTATTTACGCCACCTAGGCTATTGATTTGTTGAAGACCAGATATATTGTAATTCATCTGTCGAGCCACTGAAGCAATTGCCTGACTGGCACTTATTCCTTGTGCACTATTTTTTACCGTGGCGGAAATTTCACTTAAAAACTTATTATGAGTTACAATGACCTTTCCGGAACCATCGAAGTGAATGCTGGATTCGGTTCCATATACTTCCAAGCCATTGATGGCCTGCCTTAAGTAAACGTGTCTTATTCCACTAATTCGACTCACATGCTCTTTAGTGATGACGTAGGTGTCACTTTTTTGCTTAATGAGATTTTCGAGGGAGATAGAAGAAGGCGATGAGGCCTTTTCATTGTAACTTTTTTCTTGGGCAAAAATTTGGTAATTGCATACAATTCCCAAAAAGATAAGTAAATAAAGTTTTTTCATAATTGGTTAAAAGTTAGTTAAACGACTAATTTAAAAAAAAAATCCATAAAGGAAATGATTTTGCCAATAAAATTGGTTCACAAAAAATAGCACACAAATTACTAGGGCAGATAGAAGCGATATGAATAAACACTTTAACAAGATACAAGAGTTCTCAAACTAGAATAAAGATTTCTCTTAAACTTACGAAATCCGGTTTGATTGATTTGAACAATTTTCATCCTCTTACATTGCAGTTAAATTTAATAATTAGGTTTTGAAACAATCTTGGGGCTTTTGAGTCTCATTATTTTTTCTCTGACTAACAATAAAAAAAGGGTCGGTTTAGTAATTCAGTATTTCCAATATCTTCAACTTCAATTTTTCTACTGAAGGAATCATAGTTTCTTCTAAAATTGAATTTAAAGGAATTGCAGGCATATTTTCTGAACCTAAAACCATCACAGGAGCATCTAAAAATTGAAAACACTCCTCCTGAATCCTACCTTGTAAAGCTCTTGAAAAACTATTTTCTGAAGGTTCTTCTGTTAAAACAAGGCATTTTCCACATTTCTTTACCGATGTAAAAACAGTTTTATAATCCAAAGGATGTAAAGTTCTAAGATCTACAACTTCAATTTTATCTTGTAACTTTAATTCTTCAGAAGCGTTTAATGCCCAGTGTACCCCCATTCCGTATGTGATAATAGAAAGAGTTTCGGATTCTTCTTGTTTCCAAATTTCTTGTAGCACCAAAGCTTTTCCGAAGGGTAAAATATAATCTTCACTTGGCTCAACCGATGTTGCACCTTTAGTTCCTGGCACTTTACTCCAATACAAGCCTTTGTGCTCAAAAATCACGACAGGGTTTGGATCATAGTAAGCCGCTTTGAGAAGTCCTTTTAAATCTGCTCCATTACTGGGATACGCTATTTTCAATCCTCTTATATTTGCTACCACACTTTCTACAGAGGATGAATGGTACGGACCACCCTTCCCATAAGCTCCAATTGGGACTCGAAGTACCATAGATACTGGCCATTTGCCATTGGAGAGATAACAACTTCTACTCACTTCAGTAAATAGTTGATTCAGCCCAGGCCAAATATAATCTGCAAACTGAACTTCTACAATTGGTCTTAAACCAACTGCACTCATTCCTACGGTAGAACCAACTATAAAAGCTTCTTGAATAGGAGTGTTAAAAACTCTATTATCTCCAAATTTTTGGGCCAAGGTTGCTGCTTCTCGAAACACGCCCCCAAGTCGCCCTCCAACATCCTGACCATATAATAAACATTCTTTGTGTTTCGCCATTAGCTCTTCTATAGCGAATAATGCACAATCAACCATAACTACTTTTTCGGCACCTTCGGGAGATCGCGTTCCTAATTCTTCTGTTATAGGTGTAGGTGCAAAATCATGCGTAAATAGATCTTCAGGTCTTGGGTCTTCTGCTTTCAGGGCATTTTCTAGACTTGATGCAACTTCAATATTGGCCGAAGTGACAATCGCTTCCAGTTCATCAGCGGTAAAACCGTTCTCAAGTAATAGTTTCCACATTTTTGGAAATGGATCCCTACTCCTTGCTTCTTCCAAATCATCACGATACCACTCCATGCGCACTCCAGAAGTATGATGATTTAACAATGGAACTTTGGCGTGAATCAAAAAGGGCCTGCGTTCTATTCTAATTTTTTCAATAACATTGTGTAGCGTACGATAACATTCCTCAAAATCGGTACCATCAATTGAGATTGCCTCTAAACCATGGAAACCTTTAGCATATTCAAATGCATTTTGCGCCCGAGTTTCTGCTTCATTCGCACTTATGTCCCAACCATTATCTTGTACTAAATAAAGAATAGGCAATTGCTTTAATGCCGCCATTTGAAAGGCCTCAGCAACTTCTCCTTCAGTTACAGACGCATCGCCTAAAGAACAAACTACAAAACCGTTCTCACGCAACCGTGAATCCGGAGAATCGAATGAAAAATCTACTACACTCGTTGGGCCCGATTGTGCTAAAAGATATTCTTGTTCTTCTCCAGTAACACCCTCGCTTTCGTTAAAATTAATCGACTCTTTATACCACATTCCTAATGCAACTCCGGTTGCAGGAATAGCCTGCATTCCTGTAGCACTACTTTGATGAGGGATTTTTGGCTTATCCTCATCTCGCAAACTTGCGTGACAGTAATACGTTCTACCACCAGAAAATGGATCGTCTCGTTTTGCTAAAATTTGCAGCATTAAATCGAATGGTTTCATCCCAATAGCAAGCAACATAGCGTCGTCCCTATAATATGGAAAGGCATAATCTTGTGGCAATAGCTGTAATCCCAAAGCGATTTGAATGGCCTCATGACCTCGTGATGTAGCATGTACATACTTAGCAACAACTTTAAAATTACGCTCAAAGATTTCTGTCATTGCCTTAGCCGTTACCAGCTTAGTGAATGCTCTTTTGAGGATGGTTTTTGAAATTTTTTTGCTCATCTTAGTATTCTCGATTTCGATCGAACTGCTCCATATAATCCGCAATTCTTCTTAAAAAAGAACCTGCCAAATAACCGTCAACAATTCGATGATCGAAAGAGAGTGATAAATACATCATACTTCGAATCTCGATCGTATCACCATTAGAACTCTCCATAACCTCTGCCCTTTTCTTAATGATTCCAGTGGCCAGAATTGCTGCTTCCGGCTGATTAATTATAGGTGTTCCCATTAGGCTACCAAAGGTGCCTACATTACTAATTGTAAAAGTGCTTCCTTTAATATCATCGGCATTCAATTTATTTTCTCTCGCCTTTAGAGACAATAAATTTATTTCCTTAGCTAACTGGCTTATGGTTTTCTTGTCAGCATTTCTAACAACTGGTACGATTAAATTCCCCGAAGCTAAAGCAGTAGCCATTCCAATATTTATGTCCTCCTTTACAATAATATTATTTCCATCGAGGGAAGAATTAATCATTGGAAAATCCTTAATCGCTTTTGATACACACTCAATAAATAAGGGTGTAAAAGTTAATTTTTCATGATGCTTTTTCTGAAAAGCCTCTTTATTAGCATTTCTCCATGCAACCATTTCGGTAAGATCTGCTTCTACATAAGCCGTAACATGAGGTGACGTATGCTTGCTAAAAACCATGTGATCGGCTATTAATTGGCGCATTCTATCCATTTCGACAATTTTCCCCTTGCCCTTATCAAATTTTAAATCTGGGATTTTAAATTCCGGCGATTGCATCTGCTGTGAAAACTGAAAAGGGCGACCCTCAGAAAGGTAGTTCATTACATCGCTTTTTCGCAGCCGTCCCTCTTTTCCACTTCCCGATATTCGAGCAAGTTCTTCGTAGCTTATATGATGCTTTCTTGCAACCGAATCTACTAAAGGAGAGATGAATACATTCTCGTTTACCGCAAAATATTTAGGATCAGCTTGTTGACTTCTATGTGAATTTGTAGAGAATTCTTTTTCAGGAACAACAGTTAGTTCTTCTGAATTAGACTTTTTCGTTTCCGAAGCCAGTACTTTATGGTCTGATAGCTCCAATACGGCCATGACTGCCCCAACTGGAACAATGGCCTTTACCTCATACAAATGCCGGATCATTTTCCCTGAAGCGGGTGCCGGAACTTCATTATCAACCTTATCTGTGCCAACTTCCAACAGTATATCCCCTTCCTCAAAACTATCGCCTTCCTTAACCAACCAATTAAGGATGGTTCCTTCAGTAATACTTTCGCCCATTTTAGGCATCTTGAATTCCATTTCTGGCATTTATTTTTCTTTTTTTAATGCTGAAAGTGTTTGATAAAAATCTTCTTGTACCGGTCTGTACTTCGGCATTTCTCTCAAGGGTTCAACTTCTTTTAAACTCTCATGACAATCTTTGGGCAATTCTTGATATAATTTCGTTCCGGCTGTTTTCCATGCAATCATTTCATCTGAAACATCTCTTATTGATACGGCAGGGTTACCAACTATCAATTTTCGACTCGGAAATACCATTTCCGCCTTAATGAAAGCCATGGCTCCAACAATGCATTCGTCGCCAATTTCTGCGTCATCCATGATTACACTGTTCATTCCTATTAAACAATTACGTCCCAAATTTGCCCCATGAATAACAGCTCCGTGACCCACATGAGCTCCTTCCTTCAAAACAATCGATTTTCCGGGGAACATATGTACCGTACAATTTTCCTGAACGTTGACTCCATCTTCTAAAATAATCTCACCCCAATCTCCGCGTATTGCTGCGCCTGGTCCTATATAACAGTTTTTGCCAATAATAACATTACCCGTTACTGCCGCAAGTGGATGTACAAAACTGGACTCATGAATTACTGGAATATGTCCTTTAAATGAATAGATCATATGTCTGGTTTCCGTTTTAAGCGAATCTATTATTCAAATCGTTTCAACATTTCTTTAGTAAATTCTGAAAGCACTAATCTTCCAGAAATCGCTGCTCTTTCAGCTAACAATGCGTCCCAATCTTCCGTCCCATTCCACATTACCTTTTTCATTTCCTTCATCGCTTCTGGATTGTAATTGCATAAATTTTCAGCAAAAGCCAATACGGCTTTGTCTAATGCTTGTATGGAATCATATACTTGAGCATACAATCCTTTTTGGCGAGCCCATTCTGCATCGTAAAAAGTATCGGCATCTATTGCAATTTGAGACATTCCTGTTAACCCAAGTTTTCGTTCTACAGCAGGTCCCACTACAAATGGCCCGATCCCAACATTTAGTTCGCTTAATTTAATAGAAGCAAATATGGAAGCCATGCAATAATCGGTTGCTGAAGCCAATCCAACTCCTCCTCCAACAGTCTTACCCTGTATACGTCCTATAATAAACTTAGGACATTTTCGCATCGAGTTGATTACGTTAGCAAATCCACTGAAAAATATACGGCCAGTTTCGGCATCTTTTATACTGACAAGTTCCTTGAAACTAGCTCCTGCACAAAATGTACGATCTCCCCCACTTTTCAAGACGATAACCTTTACATTATCATCAGTGCCTGCATCTTCAATTGCCACTACCAACTTTGAAAGTAGATCGCTTGGCAAACTATTATGCTCGGGGTGGAAGAATTCGATTGTCCCAATTCCATTTTCAATAGTACTCTTAACGTATGCTGCGGTCATATTTTATTTTTCTTTTGTACGCTCCTTAAATTAACCCAAATTGTCCAAAATGATGATTTAGATGCTTCCGCTCCAATAAATACCATTCAAACTTATTCAACTCTCCAAAAACGACATTCTTAGTTCTTGCCTCTGGCTTTTCTTTAAAATACTTAATGTATGCTTCCCTTGCTTCGAACATCCTCTTTTTTGCCGTTTCCAAGTCAGGATGCATTAACTCGTTAATCTTTGATTTGTCAGCCAACGGAAAATCATACTCTTTAGGCATAGGCGTATATTGATAAAGAGTTTCATGTGTCTTTTCTAAATACTTCTCGGGTGTTGCAATTTCGAAATCCTGAATCTCACCTGATGAAATTCTATAGGTATACTCCAAATGTTCAACCATATGCTGGGCAGTCATACTGCCCCATCGAGCTTTGGTATTTTCATTCAATCTAAGTAAACAATCCTCTATTTTTTCCGAAGTCATTTCAGTGAAAACCGTTTGTTTTTTCTGTACCATTGTCAAAATTGTAGCAACAGCTACTAATTCATCTTCAGTATCAAAAACCTCCACATACCATTTTACTATGCCACTGGGTAAGACAGTTCCCGCTTGATCGCGATCAACCTTTTGCTTGCAAGTCAATCTCACATAGATGGTATCATTATGATAGATTGGTCGCAAGAAGCGACATTCCTCCATGCCATAATTGGCGGCTACCGGACCTTTATTCGGATAAACAAACAAACCTGCCGCCGCTGAAATTATAAAATAACCGTGAGCCGTTCGCTTTTCAAAAATACTCCCATCTAAAGAAGTAATGTCGGTATGTGCATAGAAATGATCCCAAGAAACATTGCCAAAATTGATAATATCGGTATCAGTAATCGTTCGATTATGAGTTTTAAGTGACATACCAGGTTCAATATCTTCCCAATGATATGCAAACAGATGATTTTCGGCTACTTTATAGGCTGCATTTGGTTGATAAATTCCGGTGACCTCTGTCAAAGTTGTTGGAGAACCTTGGATAGCACATCGTTGCATATAATGTTTAATTCCTCTCATTCCTCCCATTTCTTCACCACCTCCTGCTCGTCCAGGACCACCATGAACTAAAGTTGGTAATGGAGATCCGTGACCAGTACTTTGTTTAGCACTTTCTCGATTTAGAATTAAAATTCTACCATGATGTGAGGCTGCATTTATTGTATATTCTTTGGCAATGGCATTATCGTTAGTGATAATGGAACTTACCAATGAACCTTTTCCCATTTGCGCCAATTGAATGGCTTCGGAAAGATTTTTATAAGGCATAATTGTACTTACTGGACCAAAGGCCTCAATATGGTGTGCTGCGCAATTATTGAATGGATCATCTGCCCTAAGAAGGATCGGACGCATAAAAGCTCCTTTTGAAGCATCGGCTCCTAAAACATCCACAGTATCCATATTACCATAAACTATCCGAGCCGATTTGGCTAGTTCTTTTACTCGATCATGAACTTCAGTAACCTGTTCTTTGCTCACTAAGGCACCCATTCGAACCTCTTTAAGACGAGGGTCACCTATTGTCACTTTATCTAAGGCCCGCTCAAGAGCAATTTGAACGTCTTCAATTAAACTCTCAGGAACAATAACTCTTCGTATAGCCGTACATTTTTGCCCTCCTTTCACCGTCATTTCGTTTCGAACTTCCTTAATAAACAGGTCAAATTCAGGGGTTCCCGGAACTGCATCCTCTCCTAATATAGAAGCGTTAAGCGAATCGGCCTCCATATTAAAAGGCACAGACTCTTCAATAATTCGTTTATGAGTTTTAAGTAATCTACCAGTGGTTGCACTTCCTGTAAAGGTTACTACGTCTTGAGAATCGACAGTATCCAAAATGGCCCGTGCCGAACCAGTAATAAGCTGCAAGGCACCTTCAGGAAGAATTTTTGAAGCTATTATTTCTCGAACTACAGCTTCAGTAAGAAATGAAGTATTGGTTGCTGGCTTAACCACAGCAGGAACACCTGCCATCCAGTTCACAGCACACTTTTCCAACATTCCCCAGATTGGAAAATTAAAGGCATTAATGTGGATTGCTACTCCTCTTTTAGGCACCATTATATGATGAGCCATAAAACGACCCCCACGTGACAAGTCAATAGGATCTCCTTCTACATGATAGGTCTGATTCGGAAATAGTTTCCGAAGAGAGGCATTCGCAAATAAATTTCCAAAGCCACCTTCAATATCAATCCAACTATCTATTCGAGTGGCACCAGTTCGGTAACTGAGCTCATAAAAGGCTTCTTTTCGTTTATTGAGATACATAGCCAGAGACTTGAGCATATTACCTCTTTCTTGAAATGTCATTTTCCGAAGAGCTTCTCCTTTATCTCTACCATATTGAAGTATCTCACCAAAATCGAGGCCTTGTGTATCNGATAACGCAACAATTTCACCCGTTACCGCATCGCACATAGGGACACCTTGGCCATTTCCTTCAAGCCACCGTCCAGTTACATAGTTTTGTAATTTTACCATATTTACGCTCTTATTCTTAACCTAAAACCTACTAAAAATACAATTGAAAAAATATAATATATAAAAGTCATATTATTTTTCAATCTATACTGCTCTATTGTGTTCTATATCCTAAACTCTTTCAATAATTACGGCATACCCCTGCCCAACGCCTATACACATAGTAATTAATGCGTACCTTTTTCCAGTTTCCTTAAGTTCCAAAGCGGCTGTATATACTAATCGGGCCCCAGTTACTCCTAATGGGTGTCCGATAGCAATAGAACCTCCATTCGGATTAATTCTTGGGTCATTATCTTTCAAACCCCATTCCCGAATACATGCTAAAGCCTGAGAGGCAAATGCCTCATTTAATTCGATTACATCCATATCTGCCATTGTCAAACCGGCTTTTTCTAAAGCTTTATTTGAAGCTTGAACGGGTCCTATTCCCATTATTCGCGGTTCAACACCAACAACCGCAGAACTAACGATCCTAGCCAAAGGATTTAAATTGTATTTTTTTACAGCCGTTTCTGAAGCGATTATGGTTGCAGCAGCACCATCGTTTAAACCTGAAGAATTACCAGCAGTAACACTACCATCCGTCTTAAAAGCAGGTCGTAATTTTGAAAGTCCCTCTATGGAGCTATTTGGTTTAATGAATTCATCTTCTTTAAAAATGATGGCGTCTTTTTTCCGTTGTGGAATTTCAACTTGAACAATCTCCTTTGCCAATCGACCACTTCGCTGTGCTCTAGTAGCTTTCATCTGACTACTATAGGCGAAGGCATCCTGATCTTCACGAGAGATCTTATATTTTTCTACTAAATTTTCTGCTGTATTTCCCATGCCATCGGTACCGTATAATTCGTGCATTTTAGGATTTACAAATCGCCACCCAAAGCTAGAATCGTACATTTTAGCATCAGTTCCAAATGCGGACGATGATTTAGCAATTACATATGGCCCTCTGGTCATATTTTCTACACCACCCGAAATAAACAAATCACCATCTCCTGCCTTTATAGCCCTGTTTGCGTGAATAATTGCCGATAATCCACTGCTACAAAGTCTATTCACAGTCTCACCTGGAACCGTAAACGGTAATCCAGCTAATAATAAAGACATTCTGGCTACATTTCTATTATCCTCTCCAGCCTGGTTCGCACACCCCATGATTACGTCATCGAACGCTTCCTTTGGAATGTTAGGATTTCTTTTTACAATTTCCGAAATAACCAAAGCCGCCAAATCATCTGTTCTCACCATACTCAAAGTCCCCTGATAACTTCCAATAGGAGTTCTAATACCGTCAATTATATATGCTTCTTTCATTATTCTTCCCAATCTTTATTAGTTCTATACACGACTCCTTTAAAAAGGGCAACAAGTTCATCCCCTCTTTTCACTTCAACAATGTTGAATCCTAGCTTGTTTCTTTGCTCATTTAAGGTTGCTTCGGCAGTAATATAATCTCCTTCATTTAAGGCTGAAATATGATTGATAGAAGTCTCTATTGAAACTGCATACTTGCCATGGGAATTGGCAGTAAATCCGAAAGCGGTATCAGCCAGAGAATAACTAATTCCGCCGTGAGCTTTATTCATGCTATTTAGCATTTCTTTTCTTACGGTCATAGCCACTTTGCAACGCCCAACTTCACATTCCAAAATCTCTATTCCCAGCCACTGACTATAGGTGTCCTGACTCAACATTTTATATGGGATCCTACTTCCTTCCATTTAATTAAAAAACTTTTTACCTTCTCGATTCATTTTCCGAAGTAAAGGTGAGCAGCGATAACGATCCTCATGATATTCGTTATACAACTCGTCAAGCTTTTTTATACACCAATCAATACCTTTCTCATCTGCCCAAGCCAGTAAGCCTTTCGGGTAGTTCACTCCCTTTATCATTGCAATATCTATGTCTTCCGCCGATGCAATTTTCAAAAACAGAGCATCTGCCGCCTCATTAATTAACATGACCAGAATCCGATTGAAAATCACTTCTGCGAGCGCACTATCCTCATTGGGTTGTGGTTTTGAAGCGTTTTCCGAATAATCATAATATCCCCTTCCACTCTTTCTACCCAAATATCCGGCTTCAGCAAAACGTTTTTGTGTAAAAGCAGGTTTATAGCGAGGATCAAAATAGAGGGCTGTAAATACCGTTTCCGTTACTATATAATTAACATCATTGCCAATAAAATCCATTAATTCGAATGGTCCCATGCGGAAACCTCCCAAAGTTTTCATGGCCGAATCGATGGTAGCAAAATCTGCAATACCTTCTTCAAATATTCTTAATGCTTCACCATAAAATGGGCGCGCAACTCGGTTTACGATAAAACCAGGGGTATCCTTTGCAAGTGCCACAACTTTTCCCCAATTATTGATAGCCTTCACTGAACTCTTTATTGTTTCCTCGGATGTCTGGATTGCAGGAATTACCTCTACCAATTGCATTAATGGGGCTGGGTTAAAAAAGTGGAGACCAATGCATCTTTTTGGGCTTTGAAGTGACGCTGCAATAGAGGCAATCGATAAAGACGAAGTGTTTGAGGCCAGAATACAATTTGCAGAAACTAGACTTTCCAATTCTCGAAAGACCTTCTTTTTTATATCAATATTTTCAACAATAGCTTCTATAACCAAATCTGAATCTTCTAATTCTTTAAGCGTATTTGCAAATTGAATGTTATTTTGTATTCTATTTTTTTCAAGTTTATCAAGGCGTCCTTTCTCAACTAATCGGTTCAATATAGCCTCTAAACTATCTTTGGCATCCACCAGTGCCTTAGTAGAAGTATCAAATATTTTTACAAAACAACCGGCCGTGGCAGCAACTTGTGCAATTCCACTTCCCATAGTTCCAGAACCAATTATACCTACCTTTTTAATCATTTATTTTCCTTTAAAAACTGGCAATCTTTTTTCGACAAAGGCATTTACTCCTTCCTTATAATCGTCACCTTGGGCAGCTTCAATTTGCAATTTTGATTCTAACTTCAATTGTGATGTTAAATCATTTGATAACGACTGATTCAATAATCGTTTTGTCATACCTAGCGCTTTGGTTGGCATTTGAGCTAAATTTACAGCTAGTTTTTCGACTTCGCTTTCAAATTCTTCAGTATTAAAAACTTTGTAAATCATTCCTAATCTTTCAGCTTCTACCGCCGAAACCTTATCGCCTAACATCATCAATGCCGCTGCTTTCTGAAAACCAATGAGTCGAGGTAAAAAAAAAGTCCCTGCACTATCAGGGATTAATCCAATTTTACTGAATGCTTGGATAAAACTAGCGTTTTCAGAAGCTACAATAATGTCACAAGCTAGCGCAATATTTGCTCCAGCACCAGCTGCAACTCCGTTAACAGCCGCTATAATTGGCTTTTCAATATTTCGAATCCTAGTAATAATAGGATTATAGTGTTCTTCTAAGATTTTTTTAAACCCAGGGTTTAACTCTGGCGTTGTAACTTCCTTCAAATCTTGTCCTGCACAAAATGCTTTTCCATTGCCTGTAATCACTATTGCTCTAATTTCAGGGTTACCTTCACATATATCCAAATCTGTCTGAAGACGCAAAGCCATTTCACGATTAAAACTATTAAAAACGTCTGGGCGATTAAGTTTCAATATTGCTACGCCATTATGAATATTAATTTCGATTGAATGGTTCATTCTAATATTGATTTCATGTGTTTGTGTTCATTCATAGCAATTATGCAATTTATTTTATCAATTATTTCAAACACTTAAAGTAGTCAAAAGGTTCGAGACAATCATCACACTTAAAAAGTGCTTTACAGGCGGTAGACCCAAACTGACTTACCAAACTGGTATTTGCGCCGCCGCAATTAGTACATTTTACAACTTTTACTTTCCCGAGTAAGGCATCTTTATCGGCCGTTTCCTCTAATGGAGCCGCAATACCATAAACAACCATTTTACGTTTTCCTCCTTCACTTATCCAATCTGTGGTCCATGCTGGAGCCAATACTAGTTGAACTTTTGCCTCCTTGCCTACCTTGGCAAATGCAGATTTAAGATCGTCACCAATAACATCCATTGCAGGACATCCAGAATAGGTTGGAGTTATTTTAATGTAGATAATCCCATTTTCTTCGATAGCCTCACGAATAACACCCAGATCCAAAACCGTAAGTACAGGTATTTCAGGATCTGAAACTGTTTCCAAAACTGGAATTAGATGGGCGGCAATATTTGTTTTGTTTATAGTCATTAATGTAAAATGTAAAAATTGATACTCACTTTAAACTTTATCATTTTTAATTTTACATTTTCAATTATCACCATTTCATATTCGGATAAGAGCGTTGCATATATTGCAAATCGGCTAAAATATACCCCATATGCTCACTATGTATTCCTTCTTTACCACCTTTTTGAAAATATTTACTTTCAGGAATAGTTAGAGTCGCTTCATTTAAAACTTCAGAAACTCTCTTATAATAATCGGCTTTCAAACTGGAAACATCAACACCAATACCTTCTTTAACCATTGCCTCATCTACTTCGGTTAGATGAAACAATTCATCCGTATACCTCCATAAATCATCGACGGCTTCTTGAACTTTTATCTTGCTTTCATTTGTACCATCACCGAGTCGTTTTAACCAATCTCTAGAAAATCGCTCGTGGTAGCTAACCTCTTTTATTCCTTTATTCGCAAGAGCTACTAAGGTATCATCTTTACTCTCTTGCAACTTCTTCATAAATAATAAATGATATGCATCAAATAAAAACTGACGTGCGATCACATATCCAAAATGTGTATTGGGTTGTTCTACCAATAATACATTTTTGTACTCCCGTTCAATTCGTAAAAACGCAACATCATCTTCTGTCTTATTATCTCCAACGAGCGATGCGGCATATTGAAAATAACTTCTCGTTTGGCCTAATAAATCTAACGACATATTAGTTAGAGCTATATCTGTTTCCAGACTAGGCCCATGACCACAAAGTTCGCCGAGTCGCTGACCCAGTATAAGTGAATTATCTGCTATTCCTAGGATATAATTATATAGATTTTCTTTCATATTGATAACATCACATATGTTTTAACTCATCGGGTAAGTTATAGAATGTAGGGTGTCGATATACTTTATCTTGTGCAGGCTCGAACAATTCACCATTATCTTTTGGGTTTGAAGCGGTAATATTATGACTTTCCACCACCCAGATACTCACGCCTTCACTGCGACGAGTATAGACGTCTCGAGCATTTTCTAGTGCCATCTCAGCATCGGCAGCGTGAAGACTTCCAAAATGTCTATGTTCTAGTCCGTTTTTACTTCTTACGAATACTTCCCAAAGTGGCCATTCTTTTTTCATTATACTGCCTTATTAAATTTTTTATTTTCTTGTTTTTCTGCATATTCCATAGCAGCATCTCTAACCCATTGTCCGTTTTCATGTGCAGTTATTCTTGCTTTCATACGTTCTTTATTACAGGGTCCATGACCATTTACCACTTGCCAAAACTCGTCCCAATCAATAGTTCCGAAATCATACCCATTTTTAGCTTCGTTCCATTTTAATTCTAGATCAGGAATAGTTAAACCAAGCAACTGAGCCTGCGGTACTGTTTGGTCAATAAATTGTTGCCGTAAATCATCATTTGATTTGCGTTTTAATTTCCATTTCATAGACTGCTCGGAATGCGGAGACTCTGCATCTGTAGGACCAAACATCATTAAGGACGGCCACCAAAACCGATTCAAAGCGTCTTGTGCCAGTTCTTTTTGTTCCTTAGTTCCTTTACAGAGAGTGAGCATTATTTCGAATCCTTGTCGTTGGTGAAAACTTTCTTCTTTACATATCCTTACCATAGCTCGAGCATAGGGCCCATATGATGCGCCACAAAGTGCAACTTGATTAATAATTGCAGCTCCATCTACTAACCAACCTATTGCCCCCATATCCGCCCACGAAATCGCAGGATAATTAAAAATGCTAGAGTATTTTGCTTTTCCCGTATGCAATTGTTCATATAAATCATCTCTAGTAATACCAAGTGTTTCTGCAGCACTATACAAATACAATCCATGTCCTGCTTCATCTTGAACTTTTGCCAAAAGCGCTACCTTACGACGTAAAGATGGTGCTCTTGTAATCCAGTTTCCTTCGGGCAACATTCCAATTATTTCTGAATGTGCATGCTGCGAAATTTGACGTATATGTGTTTTGCGGTACTTTTCTGGCATCCAATCCTTCGGTTCAATCTTCTCATCACGCTCTATCCGTGATTCAAAAATTGCCTCAAGATTTTTGATCTGTTCTTCACTCATTATTAACTTTTTTAAACTTTAATCATTTTCTAATTAAACATCAAAATCAACTTTTACCCTTTCCGATGTTGGAACCGATTGACAACTCAGAACAAAGTTATGAGCCAAATCATCGGCTTCTAAAGCGTAATTAACTTTCATCTCTACGCTACCTTCAAGTACTTGACATTTACAAGTACTACAAACCCCACCTTTACATGCAAAAGACAAGTCTGCACCAGCAGCGAGAGCTGCGTCCAGAATATTATCATACTCTTTAGTCATCGTGAAATGAAATTCTTTGCCCCCATCCACAATAGTAATTTCGACACCTTCCACATTATGCTGTGAAAGCCTTGCGACACGTTTTATATCTTCTTCGGAAAGACCAGAAACAAATAATTCGTAATGAATTTTCTCTTTAAGCATTCCAGCTTTCATTAATTCATCTCTCACTAAAAAGATCATCTCCTCTGGGCCACATAAAAAAGCCTCCGAAACAGATGAAACATCCATCAATTTACTAAATATTTCTGTTAATTTTTCAGAAGTAAACCTACCATTCAATAACTCAATATCACGATGCTCCTTTGTGAGAAAATAGAATATTTCAAGCCTGCCAAAATATTGATTCCTAAGTTGTTCTATCTCTTCTTTAAAAATAATAGATTTTACCGTTCGATTTAAGTAAAACAACTTGAATTTAGAATTTGGTTCTGCAGCCAAATGCGTTCTAATCATCGAAAGAACAGGTGTAATACCGCTTCCAGCTACAAAAGCTATATACGTTTTCGGCTCTTTTGAAACATTCACTCCAAAAGCGCCACTAGGTGCCATGAGTTCGAGTGTATCTCCAATTTTTAACTTAGTATTTACAAAAGTAGAAAACTTGCCTCCAGGTATTAGCTTCACCGCGACTTGCAATTCCTTATCCAAAGGACTAGAACAAATACTATAGGACCGACGAGTATCTTCTCCGTCAATATCTCTTTTCAAAGTGAGATGTTGCCCTTGGCGAAAGATAAATTCCTCTGAAAGTTCAGAAGGTATATCGAACGTTAGCACAGTACAATCCTCGATTTCTTTAAAGCTGTCTTTAACCTTTATCTTATGAAATTTTGACACGTTTTTTATAAAATTAGTACACAAAACTAACGTTTGTTAGCGTGAATTGCAAGTTTATTTATTCCGCTATCCCTTGTATTAAAACGGAAACCATATCCTTCTTTAAAATATTGACATCCAGTTTTCCGCGTTTCTGATACCAAAGATGTAGGGTTCTCAGGGTTGATAGTATAGAAAAAAGTATCACCTCGGGATGAGAAGGTTTTATTTCACCTATATCGATACCTTGTTTTACTATTTTTCTGAAGTTGTCCTCATAATCTTCCCTCATTTTCACAAACTTGATTAAATCATCATTCTCCAAATGCATCCAATCGTTATTAAGAGCTGCTAAAGCTTCAGAGTAATTTACGGTAACATCGATGTGCATCTCGATAATGCTTTTAATTTTATTTAATGGCGAATCTTTTTTAATTACCACTTTGTTCATTCCATTCGTAAACTCCATAGCCACATCTAAAATGAGAGTCGACAAAATTTCTTGCTTATTTTGAATGTGATTGTAGAGACTCGCTGCCTTTATTCCCATTACCTTAGCAATATCTCTCATAGAGACAGCCTTGTAACCCTTTTCTTTAAAAAGACGGGATGCCACAACAATAATTTGTTCTTTACGGGAAAGTGTTTTCATTATAATGCAATATACAAAAATAAGACCTTTCAGGTTTTGAATCTCGATTGGTCTATACTACTTTTGACCCACATGGAAGTTAGGATAGAAACCAACGAATTGCTAGATAGGTTACCTCCCCATCTCAAGCAATATATTAAGCCCCAAAACTACGAACAATACACAGCTATAAATCAGGCAGTATGGCGCTATGTTATGCGTAGAAATGTAGATTATTTAGCAAAAGTTGCGCATGAAAGCTATTTGGATGGACTAAAAAAAACAGGTGTTTCAATAGATGAAATTCCTTCCATGTATGGAATGAATCGCATTTTAAAGGAAATTGGCTGGGCTGCTGTAGCCGTAGACGGATTTATTCCACCAAATGCGTTTATGGAATTTCAGGCCTACAAAGTCTTGGTTATCGCCAGTGATATTCGCCANCTAGAAAACATTGAGTATACTCCGGCCCCNGATATTATNCATGAAGGAGCTGGACATGCCCCAATTATTGCCAGTCCGGATTATGCAGAGTACTTAAGACGATTTGGAGAAATAGGAGCAAAAGCAATTTCTAGTGCACATGATATTGATATGTATGAAGCGGTTCGGGAACTTTCAATTCTTAAAGCAGCTGACGGTATTTCTCAATTTATTTTAGACAATGCAGAAAAAAAAGTTGCAGAGTTACAATTAAAGAAAGTGAACCCTTCTGAAATTTCATTAATACGAAATCTTCACTGGTGGACAGTAGAATATGGGTTGATAGGAACTTTGGAAAATCCAAAAATTTATGGTGCTGGTTTACTATCATCTATTGGAGAAAGTGCTTGGTGCATGCAAGAAGAGGTCAAAAAATTACCGTATTCGATTGATGCTGCTTATCAGGATTTTGATATTACAAAGCCTCAACCTCAACTCTATGTTACTCCAGATTTTGCATATTTACAAGAGGTTTTGGAGGAATTTGCTAATACTATGGCCGTGCGTAAAGGTGGTTGGCGCGGATTAAATAAATTAATAGAATCCAAACAGTTAGGCACGATTGAACTTAGTACTGGACTCCAGATAAGCGGTCATTTTAAAAGAATGATTCGAAACGACGACAATGAAGTAGTCTATTTTGAAACCGAGGGTCCTTCTGTTCTTTCCTATAGAGAAAAAGAAGTAATCGGTCATGGTGTAGAAAGACATAAGAATGGCTTTAGATCTCCTCTAGGGAAGCTTAAAGGAATTAATCTCGCTATTGAAAATATGGGCCCTCGAGATTTACAGGCATATAACTTTTACGATGGTAAGGCTATTGCATTTGAGTTTGAAAGTGGAATCACGGTTGAAGGCCTCAATGTAACTGGAATTAGAAACTTGCGTGGCGAATTGATGCTCATTCAATTTACCCATTGCACGGTCACATATAAAGGTCAAATATTATTTACTCCAGAAATGGGTGATTTTGACATGGCGGTCGGAAAGGAAATAATATCAGCTTTTGCTGGAGCTGCAGATTATTTATCTTTTGATTTAGCAGATCACGTAATTCATTCTGAAACACTTCGAAATAAACCTTTAGATGAAGAAATAGAATTAAATAAATTATATCTTGAAATTAGAAGTTTAAGAAACTCATACATCCTTTCCCCTCAAAAAGAAGCATTTATACTTGAAGAAAAGGAAAACCTAACTCGTATATTATCGATCCTTTATAATAATCATTCAAATGATTGGTTGCTTCCGTTGGAGATGTATGAATTAACGAAGTGGGATTCTATTTTAGAATATTTAGAAAATTTAAAAATTCGCAGATCGAAAATAGCACATCTCATTAATAGTGGGCTATTATTACCCTAATCACGAATTTAAAATAATAACCTTAACTTAAAGCAAAATCTGGATTCAAGTCTAGTCTAACAATTATGGGATTATTCAATTTTTTATTTGGAAATAGAACTCAAAAGATCAAAGAGTTTCAACATAGAGGCGCAATCATTGTGGATGTTCGAACTAAAGGCGAATATAATGCTGGTGCGATTTCTGGATCTAAAAACATTCCTTTACAAATAATTTCTACAAAAATTTCAGAAATAAAAAAATGGAATAAACCAATCATTCTTTGTTGTGCCAGCGGAATTAGAAGTGGAAGTGCAACAGCAATACTAAAGAATAATGGTATAGAAGCCCTAAATGGCGGAGGGTGGCTAAGTTTGAGTAAGAGATTATAAAACCATCAATCCCTTCAATTACTTAAACTAGAGATCATACTTTATTACAAGCATCAAAATACGAGGTAACACAAAATATTGAGAAGTGGTGCTATATTGATCACTATAGCTATCATTATTTATATAAGACGTATCCAAAATATTTGTAGCCTGAACTGCAAACTCCCATGGACTTTCGCCTTTTCGATAAAATAAATCAGCGTTTAAAAAGGAATATTTATTTTCAACTGTTTTAGCATCGTTCGTATAATTATAATAATCCCAATCTGCTTTAAAATTAAAATCTTTTAAAATTCTAATATTTACATTAGCATAGGGCCTATTGGTAAAAAATGTTTGTACGAGTCCGCCATTGTCATATTCATTTGCAGTAAAACGATAACCAACCTCGAAGTTAGGCCAATCTCTGAAATTGGTCTGAATACTAGCTCTATAATTCTGAGTGAAACTTTTACTCTCCCTAATCTCGGTATTTATAGTATTAAAGCTGTTGCTATATGCCAGATTAGCATTTAGTCTAAACTGAATTTTCTTTACAGTTTTACTAAATTGACCGAACATAGACCAAGTTTGATCTGGGAAATTACTATCCTGATTTACTGGAGTACTAACCTGATTGATTCCAACAATTTCTGAATTTGTTCGAATAGCCTCTATTCGTCTTGAATAATTTATATTTCCACTTATGTTAGTGTAATTGAAAAGATTGAAACTAAAATAACTCAAGTTATAAGAATGGGAAAGGGAATTTTCTAGTTCCCTATTTCCACGAAATAATTGATTGTAGTCATTAAATACATAAGCCCTAGCATACTCGTTAATATCGGTATATTCGGAAGAAATAGCATAATTAAATCTAATACTCTCACTTTTCTTTAAATCCAGTATTACATTAATATCTGGTAAAACAGAAAAATCCTTTTGCTCACTTATACTTCCTAATTGCTCATTTTTCAATATATAATTATGCAAAGAAACTCCGGGGGTAAGTGTAAATTTTCCAGTTTTTAATTTGTAATGTAATCCTAAAAATGCATCGGCAAAATGATACTTAACATCATTGTTAAAATCGGAATTTATAAAGATATTTTGATCGCCATTATCTAAAATTTGAAATATTCCAGAATTAAATTTCTGACTACTTAAAGTACTGCCTACTGTTATGTTTAAATTACTAGTATTATTAATTACATAGTAATAATCAACCTTTGCATCTAATTTACTCGTTATAATATTCTTTTCTTGATTAACATCATATCTCTCAGATTGCTGCAAGGGATCGAAAGTGTCAAAATTTGAGTCCAGTGGGTATAAAGGATCTATTTGGGTGAAAATACCTCTGAAGGGTATGGAATCTTGAATCGCCCGATAGAACGGGTCTTCATCTCTATATAAATGTTGAACTTGTCCTGCAAAAATATTTTTGTCGTTAAGGGTATAGTAAACATTAGAATTTTGATTTATGGAAAACGGTTTATTTTCCTTCACTTCCGAAATATTATTTTCTTGATTTCTCACAATAGACAATGTAGATGCATCTTCAGTCTGCTTGGACAATTTAATAAGCGCATCATAGTCTATTTGAAAATTTGAATTTGCCTTGTATATACTGCTCAATTTGAGCATCCCTAATTGATTTCTTTGATCATTTTCGGTATTTGTACGTTCGATTGCTCCAGTTGAAATAAATTGACGAATAGAATTATTAATAATGTCAGTTTTATTATCAGAAAAAATTGCAAATCCGCTAACATCTAATTTCTTTGTGGCTGCAAGACTAAAATTTCCAGCAACAAACTTAGTGTCTAATTCATTCGCTTGGTTATTTTGAGAAACTGCAAAACCTAAATCACTCTCTCTAATATTAAAATTTGTGCCTCCACCGCGGTTAAAATTTCTAAAACCACCCGTGAAATTAAAATAATCCCTAAAGGTAAAAGGCACTTCACCAATGTTGTTAAAATCTGTAATTAAATTAATACTGTACTTCGGACTGTAATAAAAGAGTTTAGGATGAACAAGATACCGTTCTTTGTCATCTGCTATTCCCCCGCCAGCTGTAACTTCTCCGAACCAAAAATTCTTTTTTCCTTCTTTCAGTTTTATATTTATTGCAACATTATCTGAATCATTTCCAAGACCGCGCATTTGATCAACTTCATTATAATTTCGCAAGACTTCCACTTTATCAACTGCATCTGCAGGAATATTTTTAGTTGCTAACTTTGAATCTCCATCAAAGAAATCCTTGCCTTCCACCATGACCTTTGAAACTGCTTTGCCTTCAACCTCTATTTCTCCATCTTCACTAATCTCTACGCCCGGTAATTTTTTCAACACATCGCCCAGTTTACGTTCATCTCCATTAGTAAATGAATCTGCGTTATAAACAATAGTGTCCCCTTTTACCATTACTGGCATTTCATAAACCAGTTCGACTCCATCTAATTCCGATGCCTGGGAATTTAACGTAAAAGTGGTTTCAAGTCCTTGAGAGTCTTCCGAAACGGTAATTGTTTGTATTTTAGTTTCATAGCCCAAAAAACTAGCCCTAAGAATATAGGTATTCCCTTTTGGAAGATCTAATTGAAAACGCCCTTCATAATTCGTAATACCATAGGATTCAATTGCACCTGAAGACTGCATAGTAGCAATCACATTAGCGAATTCCAGCGGAGCTCCAACACTGTCTTTAATTGTTCCTCTCACTTTAATACTTTGGGCCGAAAGAGATATAGTAATAAGTAGGAGACCTACCAACAGTAATTTTTGCATATTATTTTTTTTGTTTTGATTATCCGCCGAAATGCCTATCACCACCTTGCCGTCCTCTGAAGTTTTCCCGCATCTCATCGGTTTTTTCTTTAACAATTTTTTCATATTCTTCTCTAGAAACTTCCTTACCTTTTGTTGGCGCTTCTATTTTTTCCGATTCCTTAGGATTCATTATAATTTTTGAACAAAGTATAGTTGTTCTATATACATTCATCTCGAGTATTAAACCTGGCAATCCTGCATATTCTCCAGGCCCATGTCCCAATGGTATTTGAGGTGTGTACCAAGCTGTTACAATTACTTCTTTTGGAATTTCAATTTGATCAATTGGATCTTCCTTTTGGGCACTATCTGTCTTTACTTCAGTTTGCTTTTTTTCATTCACTGTATTTCGATCACCATTTCTTCCTCCGCGTGGTCGCGCCATGGTAAAATCATTAGCACTTACTTTTTTTATTGCTGTTGCTTTAAAAGCAATATATTGACCTATTTGCTTCGATTCCTTTTCTAATTTCCAATCCAAATTTTGAAGAGTATCATTCACTAAAAATTGTTTCCCAAAAAACTCATTTTCCACAATTAGTTGATTCGTTTCCAAATTCTTGTATTGTGGCCCAGGACTATAACTACTCATCATCATTCTAAATCCGCCATTGTCGGACCCTGCTTCTAACTTTTCTTCTTCTTTATAAATAGATTCTTTATTGTTAAATGTGAGAATGTATGTTTTCTCTAACGAGCTTTTCATGCGTTCAGCTATCATTTTTTTCATGTCTTCAGACATTTCACGTCCGGTAGCAAAAGCATCCATATCAACGGTTGTTTTGGATTCATAAAATGCCTGTCCGCTAATAATTTGAGCAGAGGAGTTGAACGTTATTAACAATAAAGAAATACTTATAAGGATTTTCATGGTTATATTTTTAAAGACCTAATTATTCGACGCAAAGTTCGATAATTGATTCAACTAATTTTACTCTATTAGTTAAAATAAGTTATACGCCTTTAAAAAAAATTTATCCTCCTATTTTTATTTCGATACTATTTCCATCGTGATTCCCTCTATTATTTTCGAATAGTTCCGCCTGTTCTTTCATCTTTTTATCCATAATAGCTTCGAATTCGGCCTGACTCACTTTTTTTCCTTTAGAAGGTTCGCTTATAGAAATTCCTTCCCTAGGATTCAGGACAATCTTACTGCATAAAATTGTTTCACTACCATCGCTCACTTCCAAAATAAGTCCGGGCAAACCGTTATATCGAGCCGGACCATTTTTTAAAGGTATTTGCGGTGTGTACCAAGCAGTGATTACCTGTTCCTCTTCTTTTTCCTCACTTGCTTCTGAATCATTTTCATTTTCTGATGACATCATTGAATTAGTCACCGTAACCATCCGCTTATAGGTGGCCTTAAAACATGTATACTCTCCAATATTCTTTGTGGCTTTATGAAGCTCCCAATTAGGTTGCTTAATGGAATCTAGCACTAGGAACTGTTTACTGAACACTTCATTCTGACTAACAAACCTGTTTTCCTTTAGATTTTTATAGAGTATATCGCTGCCATCTGTTGAAGCAACTACAATCTGCATCCCATCATTAGCGGCTCTAGGTTTTTCTAAACTTACTACTTCTTTATATATAGATTCGGTTGAGGTAAATTCCAATTCATATTCCTTTTCAAATTGCTTTTTCAACATCGCCATTATTTGAGTCCTCATCCCATCATCCATTTTGGTGCTATCTAATTGTACATCCATTTTTCGTTGTGTTTTATAGGTTGCTATACCCCTTAAATCTTGAGAAAGCAAAGAGGAACAAAATAACATTGAAAAAGATAGCGTAATCGTGAACAGTGTTTTCATAAAATGGAGTTTTAAAATTATTGCACAAATATGCGAACTGTATTTAGTTTTTAAAGTTAAGCAGTGTTAACTAGTGTTAACATTTTTGGGCTGGATAGCACTTAGTCCCTACTTTTGTGATATGAATAAATTAAAATACAGATGGATTTTATATTTTATTAGCGGTGTAATCATTGCTACACTCTGTATTCAAGTCTATTGGAACTATAAAAATTACGAGCTGGGTAAGCAACAATTAATCAACGATGTACAAACCAGCTTGGACAATGCCATTGACCAATATTATACGGAACTGGCAACCAACGGTACCTACAAAATCATCAAAGACAGTGTAGAAGTTAATCTAAAGCATTCTAATTTAATGAATACTAAAAATGATAGTATTCAAATCATTGTCCGAGATTCCACTACTCCTAATTTAAGGCATTCGCCTAACAAAAATGACAACATACCCATAGAGTTCCAAATGATGAAATCGAATGTAAAAGATACGGTAAGTACATTTTTTATCATTGGAGACTCCGTTGAGAATAATGTTCCCCCAAATTCCATTAGGACTTATATCAAAAAACTTTCCGAACCTGTTGAATGGTTATCCTCGAAAATTATCATATCCCTCACTAAAGATGAGTTTTCGCTTGTAAAAGTTGATAGTCTTTTTGCAAAGGAATTGTTTCGTAAAAATATCTCAATTGATTATGGTTTAAGCTACGAAAATCAACTTAAAAAAGGTCAGGTATTACGAAAGGAGATAATTGAAACAGCCGAACTTGAAACAATTTCAAAATCACCATTTTTTATAGACCAGCAATTTTTAACAGTGCATTTTAGTAATATTACACTAACAGTTCTTAAGAAGAATATTTTAGGGATGCTACTATCCTTTTTATTAATTGCCTCGGTAATTGGTTGTTTACTCTATTTGTTGCGTATTATTAAACTTCAAAAAGAACTAGCTGAAGTTAAAAATGATCTTATAAGTAATATAACTCATGAGTTTAAAACTCCCATCGCCACAATAGGTGCCGCGATGGAAGGAATACAATCTTTTAATGCTGAAAATGATACGGCCAAGAATCTGAGATATGCCAAAATATCTAGCGAGCAAGTTGAAAAGCTAAATGGTATGGTGGAAAAACTATTGGAAACTGCAACCTTAGATAGTGAGAATTTATCTCTGCAATTTGAATCGATTAATTTAGTTGAATTGCTTAGAATGGCAGCAACAAAGGAGACCTTTGCTTCTAAAAATAAGAAAATTAATTTTGAAGCTTCAGAAGAAGAAATAACCATTCAAGCGGATCATTTTCATTTAGAAAATGCTATAAATAACATAATTGACAATGCGATAAAGTATGGCGGGGATGAAATTTCGGTACTTATTAGAAAAGATAAGAATATAATTGAAATCACTATTAGTGATACTGGATCGTCCCTTACAGATGCACATAAGAAACAAATTTTTGAAAAGTTTTATCGTGTTCCTAAAGGCAACACTCACGATGTAAAAGGATTCGGAATTGGACTATATTATTCAAAAAAAATAATTGAAAAACATCATGGGACCATTTCTCTTGAAACAAACGGTTACACTTCTTTTAAAATAATACTTCCAAATGAGTAAGCCAATAAAATTATTACTGGCCGAAGATGAGCCATCCTTAGGACAAATAATAAAAGAAAGTTTGGAAAGCAGAGGTTATCAGGTAATCTTTTGTCGTGATGGAAAAGAAGCACTCGAAAGTTATTACAATGAAAAACCTAAGTTGCTCATACTGGATGTAATGATGCCAAAAAAGGATGGATTTACACTAGCCAAAGAAATAAGAATGCAAGATACGCTCATCCCGATTATTTTTTTAACCGCAAAATCACAAACTCGCGACGTAATTGAAGGTTTCACTGCTGGTGGAAATGACTATTTAAAAAAACCTTTTAGTATGGAAGAGCTCCTAGTTCGAATTGAAAACTTACTTACTACAAAAACCAATTCCGCTGAACAATCCTTATTTTCTATAGGGCAATATTTATTTAATTTTAAAAAACAAACTCTTCAATTTCAGGATGAAGACCCTAAAATGTTGACCCATAGAGAGGCTCATTTACTATTTCATCTAAACAACAATAAAAATAATATACTAGATCGATCCATCATATTAAAAAAACTTTGGGGTAATGATGACTTTTTTAATGCACGAAGTATGGATGTTTTTATCACAAAACTCAGAAAGAAACTAAAAAGTGATGAAAACATTAAGATTATTAATGTTCGCGGTTATGGCTATAAATTAACCTATTAAATAGTTCGCTTTTTGTATCTTAGACCAATATGAAAAGTATCCTTTTAGTTTTTCTCTTTATTTCCTTTCATCTTGATGCTCAGAAACTAAATCTTGTTTCGAGCGTGGATTTTGACGCTACCAATTTTATTGGAATAGACTCGTATAAAAATGTTTATTCAATAAAGGATATGGTGATTCATAAACAAGGCCCAAATGGTAATTTTATATTTAATGATTTTCAATTAGGGCGTATAAGTAGCGTAGATATTATCAATCCATTAGATATTATTGTCTTTTATGACGATACAAATACTGTCGTCTTTTTAGATAATAAACTGAGCGAGATAGAGCGAGTTACCTTTAATAACTTAGGTGAATTTATTAATGTAAGTACCGCAACAAATGCTGGAAACAATAAACTCTGGATTTTCAACGTAAATACTCAGCAATTAGAATTATATAATTATCGAGAAAATCGTAGGACAACTGTTTCCCAGCCGTTTCCTGGGAAACCAATTTCACAATCTAGCAATTTTAATTATTGTACGATTCTGACTGAAAACAAATTGCGGACTTTCAACGTCTATGGGAGCTTAATTTCTGAGTCGGATGCCGATCAATTCTTAAAAATAGTGATTCATGAGAATAGTCTTTTGGTCTTGAAAGAAAATGAGTTACTGTATATATCTGAAGATAATGTTATGTCCTTAAATATTCCGATTTCAGAAAACACAATAAAAGACTTGTACCTTAGCAAGGATTTCATGTATATTTATGACGGAAAAAAATTACACACTTTTTCAATAATCCAACTTAAGCAGTAAGATTTATGCATGTTGCAATTGCAGGAAACATTGGCTCCGGTAAAACCACTTTAACTCGTTTACTAGCCAAGCATTACAAATGGCAAGCTCATTTTGAAGATGTAGAGGACAACCCCTATCTTGATGATTTTTATAATCAAATGGAGCGTTGGTCATTTAATTTACAAATATTTTTTTTAAATAGTCGTTTTCGCCAAATATTGGAGATACGTGAAAGCGGAAGAAAAGTAATTCAAGATCGCACCATATATGAAGACGCATACATCTTTGCTCCCAATCTTCATGCCATGGGACTTATGACAAATCGTGATTTTGAAAATTATCGTTCGCTTTTCGATCTTATGGAAAGCGTTACAAAAGGGCCAGATTTGCTTATTTACCTTAGAAGTTCAATTCCGAATTTGGTTCACCAAATCCACAAGCGTGGCCGAGAATACGAAAACAGTATAAGTATAGATTACCTTAGTCGTTTAAACGAACGTTATGAGGCTTGGATTCATGGTTATGATAAAGGAAATATTATCATATTGGACGTAGATAATTTAGACTTCGTTGACAACCCAGAACATTTGGGTGAGGTAATTAATAGAGTCGACGCGGAACTTCACGGCCTTTTCTAACCAATTAACCGCTATTTAACTCAGGGGTTTTTTAATGAATAAATCGAACTTAGTTTTTAAAAACTAAGGAAAACGATGTGTATCGACCAACTTCCGAACTCACTAAAAGGTTACCTCCATGCTTTTTCAAGATATTTTTTGAAAGGCTTAATCCAATCCCTGAGCCATTTTTTTTAGTAGTATAAAATGGAATGAAAATCTGACTCATAATTTTTTCCTCGATTCCCATTCCGTTATCGGTAATAACAATAAGAGTTCTACTCGACTCCACAACACAGCTTATTTTAATAACTGGATTCTCTCGTCCTTTCAAAGCATAGATACTATTGTAAATGAGATTGATCATTACTTGTTCAATCAACTTACTATCTGCATTAATAGTAGCATTTACAGGTATGGGCAAAATTTCAAAATCTACATTTGCTTCATCTAAAATGGATTTCATTAATAATTTCAGATTCGATAAAAATTGCTTAATATTCACTTTCGTAAAAATAGGAATAGGAACATTAGAAATTGTTCTATAGTCTTTCACAAAATCCAACAATCCATCTGAGCGTTTTTTGATTGTTGTAGCTGCCATATTAATATCATGTATGTCTTCACTATCCAATTGGTTAGCATCGACAATCTCACCTTTATCGTTTTCGGTAAGTGCCTTCATTGTAGAAGCCAAGGAACTTACTGGGGTAAAAGAATTCAACATTTCGTGTGCTAAGATTCGAATAACATTATGCCAAGCTTCAATCTCCTTCTGTTCAATTTCAGATCGAATATCCTGAAAAGTAATAATCAAATAAGGACTTTGGAGTAATTGCATTTCAATAACTTCCAAAGACAATTGCTTTCTTTCTAACTCATCTCCAAATTCCACCAACATTTTTCCTCCATTTGCAATTTTTTTGATTTCATCAACAAACCAAGGCACCTGATTTGCAATTCGATGCCAGTATTTGTGTTGCGGAAGCTGAAGAATTTTACTAGCCGCCTGATTTAAGAACAACACTTCTACGTCTGAATGTTCATTAAATAAGTCGGACTTCTTAATGGAAATAATTCCTAAATTAACATGTTCTAAAATGTATTCAAAATATTTATACTGCGCTTCCTTTTCAATTTTATTCTGCTTAAACATTTTAATAATTAAATTAAAATCGTCGTAAACCTTAACGAAGGAATCTCCTCTTTTGGAAGGTGAAAAATAGACAGAAAAGTCTTCATTCTTTAGAGCATCCATGAATTTAACTAAAGAATAGTTGGTGTTATTAACGTATCGAACTAAAAACACAACTTGAAAGATAATTAGGATAGCAATTCCAATAGTACTAAACCAGATTTTCTCATTTATAAAATAAGAAAACAAGAGACAAAACAAAATTATGATAAAAATCCGCAGGCTAATTTGAATGGTAAATCTCTTAATCAAAATTACAGGATTACAAGTTAAACTTTTCTAAGCGACGATAAAGTGCAGCCCTCGTTATACCAAGTTCATTTGCCGCTTTCGAAATATTACCTTCAAATTTATCTAGTGCCTTTTTCACTAATAATTTTTCAATTTCTTGAAGATTTAAATTATCAAATTCAACATTTTGATTTACCGTAGCTAAATTTGGGCTAGATAAGTTAAAATCGTTTGGTTTTATCTCATTATCATCAGACATGATAACACCGCGTTCTATGGTGTGCTGAATCTCTCTCACGTTACCGGGCCAATTATGTGCTTGAAGTAAATCCTTTGCCTCACTGGTGATATTTAAATGAGACTTATGATACTTTTCTCTAAATATATTTAAATAAAGTGAAATAAAATCGGAGATATCTTCAGGTCTTTCCCTTAATGGAGGAATTGTGATTTCAACGGTATTAATTCTAAATAGTAAATCTTGTCTAAATTTTCCTTCTAACACCCATTGATTGAGTGGTGCATTGGTAGCAAACAAGAGTCTCGCATTAAAAGGGCGTTCGATACCCTCACCAAGACGAGAAACCTTTTTGTCTTGAAGAACTGTTAGTAATTTAGATTGTAAATTAAAGGGTAGATTACCAATCTCATCAAGAAATAAGGTGCCATTTTCGGCCATTTCAAAACGCCCTGGCTTATCTTCAGAAGCATCAGTAAAAGCTCCTTTTTTATGACCAAAAAGCTCACTCTCAAAAAGAGTTTCAGACAAAGAACCTAAATCGACATGGATAAATGGACCTTTGGCATTTTCAGAGCGTTTATGAATCTCTCTCGCCAAATGCTGTTTGCCTGTGCCGTTTTCTCCTAAAATAAGGACGCTGGCATCCGTACTACTCACTTTATCAATGGTCTTCATGACTTCCATCATTAAGGCAGATTTACCGATAATAGGTCCAAACTGTTGGTCATTATTTTTTTGTAATACTTCATTTGTGAATTCTAAAATGGAAATTTTTTGATTGGATTTACTCAATTCTAGAGCAGCATTAATAGTAGCTAAAAACTTTTCATTGGACCATGGCTTTAAAATAAAATCAAAGGCCCCCATTTTAATTGCATTAACTGCCAATTCAACCTCCCCATAGGCTGTCATTAAAATAACAACCATTTTAGAATTAACACTTAGAATATGTTTCAACCAATATATACCTTCCTTTCCATCGTTAAAGCCAATTCTATAATTCATATCCAAAAGAACCACGTCTATGTTTTCCATTGAAATAAGCTGGTTTATTTCTTTTGGATTGTTACGAGTCAAAACATTTTCATATTTCTTTTTTAGCAACAATTTAGCTGACAATAAGACGTCTTCGTCATCATCAATTATCAATATTGTGGCTTTTATTTTTGACATCAGATATTATTTTATAAAAATTACTACAAGGTACAAAATGTTCGATAACGAACAATAATATGTCCGAAAATGAACACTTCAAAAAAACATATAAATATGTAATACTCTGTATATCAATAAATTATTATAATTAATTTTTATGGCATAACCATTGAATTAGGGTAAATTGGATATAAATTAATTAAATCATGAGAACACTAGACAACAATCAATTATCGGCAACAACTAAAAGCACGAAAAGTTATGCTTGGAACTGTAAAAGACGCTTCAGATAAGATAACTTTTCTGAAAAATGAATTCATCAATCAATTAAATCGGAAACAATGAAAACAACAATAGTTAACACAATCGCAAAAGGAAGAAAATATACCTTTCATTTAAACTTTGAAGATAGTAGAAGAATAAGACGGTCAAATCACTATATACCAGTCTTTACTAATTAAAAATAACATACTATGATGACAATACTAGTTTCAATCATAAATTATCTAATAGACACAATTTTGCAACTCTTTATTTAGAAGCAAAATCAATCAAGGATTAATCAAGACAAAAATAAATTTTTACAATGAAACAACTGGGAATGGATAAAAGAATTGAAAAAAAGAAATGGACCCGGACTAAGATGATGTATCTAGCTGGAATAGTAGTATTCATAATACTTGCTTTTTTTGGTTTCAAAGTCATAAATAAAAAAACTTATAAAGTTGAAGCTTCAAAAATTTCAACAAAGAAAGTAATAGAAGACGATTTCCAAGATGTAATCTTAATCGATGGTGATGTAGAACCTATAAATCTTGTATTAGTGAATACTCTAGAAGGTGGTAGTGTTGAAGAGATATATATTGAAGATGGTATTCTGGTTGAAAAGGGCACTCCTTTATTACGATTAAGTAATCCTTCAGTAACTCTTGGATATATGAACCAAGAAACTGCAATTGTGGAGCAAATAAATAATTTGCGGAGTTTGAAATTATCATTAGAAAAAGATCAACGCGACTTAGCTGAATCATTAATGGATAGTGAGAATAGTTTAGCAGATGTAGAACGATCTTATAAGGTCGATTCCATTCTTTTTTCAAAAGATGCAATTGCAAAAAATGATTTTATTAATAAAAGTGAGTCTTATAAGTATCTGCAAACAAAACGCGAATTCCTAAATAAAAATGTCAAAAAGAGTGCTCAAGATAATAAGACCCAAATCCAACAAATTAACATTTCTATTTCTTTAATGCAACGAAACTTGGAGCTTATCCATGAAAATATTGAAAAAATGTTGGTGCGCGCGCCTGTTTCCGGTATGTTATCATCATTCAATCCAGTTATTGGTGAATCTTATCAGGGTAATCAGACGGTAGCAAAAATAGATGTGCAGGCTGGATTTAAGATAAAGGGACAGGTTGACGAATATTATTTAAGTATGGTAAAACCTGGACAGTTGGCACGCTTTTCATTTAATGGGGAACTCATTGATCTAAAAGTAAAGAAAGTCCTCCCCGAAGTTGTGAACCGACGCTTTGAAATAGAACTAGTATTTGTAAATAAATCGCCCGAATCTATTAGTATTGGTCAGTCACTCCAAGTGCGTTTAGAACTGTCAAAATCTCAAAGATCCCTTATGCTACCAAGAGGAAGTTATTTTCAATCATCGGGGGGGCAATATGTATATGTATTGAATGGTGATGGTGAAGCACATAAAAGATATATAAAACTTGGCAGCCAAAACCCTAGCTACTATCAAGTATTAGAAGGACTGGAAGTAGGCGAGGAAATTATCACTTCATCTTATGATGAATTTAAGAACTATGAATCAATCAAAATAAACTAATAAAAACTTTAATCATGATCAAATTAAACAAGCTAACAAAAGTTTACAGAACAGATGAAATCGAATCAACCGCTTTAAATGAAGTTTCTTTTGAAATAACTAAAGGAGAATTTGTCTCAATAATGGGACCTTCAGGTTGTGGGAAATCTACGCTTTTAAATATTTTAGGAATGCTTGATAAACCCGAAAGTGGGAGTTATGAATTTCTAGGCAATGAAGTAGGTCAACTTAATGAAAAGGGCCGTTCAGAAGTTAGAAAATCCAATATTGGATTCATATTTCAAAACTTTAATCTCATAGATGAACTAACTGTTTTCGAAAATATCGAATTACCGTTAATATATAATAAGATTAGCGCGCCAGAGCGGAAAAAAAGAGTGAATGAACTCATTGAAAAAATTGGGATTTCACACAGATCCGCTCACTTTCCACAACAACTATCAGGAGGACAACAACAACGGGTTGCCGTTGCCAGAGCCTTGATTTCAAAACCGCCATTAATTTTGGCAGATGAGCCAACAGGAAACTTGGATAGCTCACATGGAAATGAAGTGATGGAACTAATGTGCGAGTTGAATGAGGCAGGAACAACAATCGTTATGGTAACACACTCGTCTCATGATGCCAGTTATTCTAATAGAATAATCAACTTATTAGACGGGCAAATAGTATCTGAAAACAAAAGTAAATTGGCTCAAGCTGCCATCTAACTAAGAACCTGAAATTATGCTTAAAAATTATATAAAGGTTGCATTTAGAACCTTAAATAAAAACAGAGTTTATTCTGTAATCAACATTTTAGGACTGGCACTTGGTTTGGCAGTGACCATTCTAGTTTTTCTATTTATTAATGACGAAACTAGTTATGAAAAGCATTGGAATGGCTATGATCGTGTTTATAGAACCGGTATAAAGGCCGATATGATGGGACAAAAAATGGAAGCACCTGTTTCCTGTAGTCCTATGGCAAATGCCCTTAGAACTGAGTTCACAGATGTAGAAACTGCGACAAGAATCAATACAGTGAATCAGGAAATTCTAATGCGTCATAATCAGACAAAAGTATACATCCAAAAAGGTGTATATGCTGACAGTTCTTTTTTTAAAGTATTCAATTATGAGTTCGTACATGGAGATCCTAACACAGCACTAAAAGAAGAAAATGCAATTGTTATAACGGAAGAGACCGCTCAAAAACTATTCGGCAACAAAAATGCGCTAGGAGAGGTTGTAAATTATGATAATAGAAGAGATCTTATCGTAAGAGGTATTGTGAAAGAAATTGAAGGGCATTCACACTTTCAGTTCGACATGTTCATAGCTCAAAATGAAACTAATAATATCTGGTTGCAAAATAATTTTTACACCTATGTGAAGCTAAAAGAAGGGGCAAATTATAATGCATTCCAAACAGAAATGAAGCGAAATTTCATGAAAAAAATTGAACCGGATGTAGAACAATTTTTAAAAACCACCATAGAAGAATTTCTAAAACAAGGCAACACATTTGAGTATCAACTTGAACCTATAGCAGACATTCATCTATATTCCCATAAACAATGGGAAATTAGACAAAATGGAAGTATTGTATATATCTATGTTTTTATAGGAATTGCACTGTTGGTGATTTTAATTGCCGGAATCAATTTTATGAACCTTTCCACTGCTAGAGCAGGTAAGCGAGCCAAGGAAGTAGGAATTAGAAAAGTTAGTGGTGCTTCAAGAGGCATGCTAATCGGTCAGTTTTTAACAGAATCTATCATTCAAAGCTTTATTGCTCTCTTTTTAGCATTTATTTTAGTAGAATTATTCTTGCCAGGTTTTAACAATATTATGGAAACCGATCTATACCTATTCAATAATTATTTAGGAAAAACGATTTTATTTTCTTTGATAATAACCTTATTTTATGGGCTGTTCGCAGGAAGTTATCCAGCTTTTTTCTTATCGGCATTTCAACCTATAGCAGTTTTAAAAGGAGATCTAACCAAAACGAAAGGGGGAGCTCTTTTGAGAAAATCATTAGTTGTACTTCAATTCACTGCATCCACTATTCTAATCATTGGGATGATTATCATTTTCAAACAAATATCTTTTCTACACAATAAAGACATTGGATTTGAAGGTGATCAAGTTATAGTGGTCCCGATTCAAACTGATGCGATGTCTGAAAATTTTAGGTCATATAAGGATATATTCCTAAAAAATAGCAACGTATTAAGCGTTTCGAGAGCATCCTTTTTTCCAGGGGACGTCCCAAACCAAAACATGTACAAATTAGAAGACAGTGATGAGCAATTACCTCTATGGAATATGGAGGTAGACTATAATTTTATTGAAACTCTGGGTGCCAAAATAATAGAAGGACGTGATTTTGATAGAGAAAAAGAGTCAGACTCCATTCGTTATTTTATCCTCAACGAAACGGCCGTAAAAAACCTANATATTGAAAATGCCGTTGGCAGGCGAATTGGTGATATGAATCCCAATGGCCCTGTACAATTCGGAAATATCATTGGTATCGTAAAGGATTTTCATATTGAAGGATTTAATGATCCGATTAGACCAATGATTCTAAGTGTTAGTAATAATCTCTGGTTTGCTTCTATTAAAATCGCTAAGAATGAAATGAGTACTACGATAGATTTTATTGAAAATGAATGGAACAAATTAGAACCATCGCACCCATTCAGATATACTTTTTTGGATCAGAAATTTGGCACTTTATTGAGGCAGCAAGAAAATTTTGGAACCATGTTCCTATTTCTTACGATTCTAGCGATAATAATTTCAGCAATGGGTCTTTATGGTTTAGCCTCTTATACTGCCGAACAAAGAACCAAGGAAATTGGTATTCGAAAAGTATTGGGGGCATCCGTGAGACAAATCATGAATATGTTAACCAAAGATTTCATGAAATTGGTCCTTATTTCGAATATTTTTGCTTGGCCCATTACATATTTGCTCGCAAAAGACTGGCTTTCTAACTTTTCATATCAAATCGACATACCAATATTACCCTTTCTATTTGCAACGATATTAGCTTTAATAATCGCCTTAATAACTGTAAGTTCTCAAGCATATTTCGCAGCAAATTCAGATCCGGTTAAAGCACTGAAATATGAATAGGCTCTAAAATAACAAATGAAATAAAAAGCCCATTCACAAAAAGTAAATGGGCTTTTTAATTAAATCTTAAAAAAGTTAATTCGTCTTAACCTCTTCAATAACTTCTTTAACAACTTTCTTTCCTTTAACCTTTACTGTAACATCCTTTAATTCTTCCAATTTAGCTTTCACTTCATCTTCAGTACCGGAAAATGTTTTTGTTTCGGTAGTGGTTACACCATCTTTGGTAGTCTCAATAGTTACATCGGCAGTAGTTACATCACCTTCAACAGACATTTTAACCATTACTTCTTTAGTAATTTGAGCCTCATCGCTAGAATTATCTTCCACCATATGCTTATCAGTTAAAATAGTCTCATTTCCGTCCTCATCAATAAATATCATTTCATCAGAATTTGCCTCCGTATGCATACCTTCAGAACTGTGACCTCCTAAGATAGGGGCAATGACTAAGCCAATCAAACAGGTAAGTTTAATTAATATATTCATTGAAGGTCCAGAAGTATCTTTGAAAGGATCACCAACGGTATCACCTGTAACTGCTGCTTTATGAGCTTCAGACCCTTTAAAAGTCATTTCACCATTAATCATTACACCAGCTTCAAAAGACTTTTTTGCATTATCCCAAGCACCACCAGCGTTATTTTGAAAAATAGCCCAAAGCACTCCACTCACTGTAACACCAGCCATATAGCCTCCAAGCATTTCCGCAATTGCCATGTTGTTCATTCCAAACATCATAGGAACAAATGTGATTACGAGAGGAAAACCAATTGTTAGCATTCCTGGAAGCATCATTTCTTTTAAGGATGCTTTAGTAGAAATAGCAACACATTTATCATACTGTGGTTTGCCTGTTCCTTCCATAATTCCCGGAATCTCTCTAAACTGTCTTCTTACTTCCTGTACCATTTCCATAGCTGCTTTACCTACAGCATTCATGGCCAAGGCAGAAAACACAACTGGAATCATACCACCAACAAATAACATGGCTAATACAGGAGCTTTAAAAATATTAATTCCGTCGATTCCTGTAAAAGTGACATAAGCCGCAAACAAAGCCAAAGAAGTCAAAGCAGCAGAAGCAATTGCAAATCCTTTTCCGGTAGCAGCAGTTGTATTTCCAACCGAATCTAATATATCGGTACGTTCTCTTACAATAGGTTCTTGTTCACTCATCTCAGCTATTCCTCCCGCATTATCGCTAATTGGGCCGAAAGCATCGATTGCCAATTGCATCGCCGTAGTAGCCATCATAGCAGAAGCGGCAAGTGCTACACCATAAAATCCGGCAAATGCATAAGATGCCCAGATAGCACCTGCAAATAAAAGCACAGATGGAAAAGTTGAAATCATACCCGTAGCCAATCCAGCAATAATGTTGGTTCCTGCTCCGGTACTTGATTGCTGTACAATTTTCATGATTGGGCCTTTTCCTAATCCGGTATAATGTTCGGTAACGGAAGAAATACCAGCCCCCACAACCAAACCAACTAAGGTTGCATAAAACACTCTCATAGAAGAAATTTCTTGTAAACCTTCCCCAAAGAATTGCATATTCATAGTTTCTGGCAACATCCATTTCACCAAAACGAAACAAGAAACCGCCACTAAAAAAATAGATGACCAGTTTCCAATATTTAAAGCACCCATAACCTGAGCCTCTTTCGCATCGTTACTCTTAATCCTAACAAGCATAGTTCCTATTACAGAAATAATAATTCCTGCACCGGCAATTGACATTGGCAATAAAACAGGACCGATACCTCCAAAGGCATCTTCTATGGCACCACCCATATCTTTTATCACATAATTTCCTAGAACCATTGCAGCCAATACAGTTGCAACATAAGATCCAAAAAGATCGGCTCCCATACCTGCAACATCCCCAACATTATCTCCAACATTATCTGCAATAGTAGCTGGATTTCGTGGATCATCTTCTGGGATTCCGGCTTCTACTTTACCTACAAGATCAGCCCCAACATCGGCCGCTTTAGTATAAATACCGCCACCAACACGAGCAAATAATGCAATAGATTCTGCACCTAGAGAAAATCCTGCCAGAGTCTCAAGTACAACAGTCATATCGGCAGTTGAGGTCCAAACACCTCCCATGAAGAAGTGGTAGAAAAATATAAAAAAAGAAGTTAATCCCAACACCGCTAATCCAGCAACACCAAGACCCATAACCGTACCACCACCAAAAGAAACATTAAGGGCATTTGGCAAACTTGTACGTGCCGCCTGAGTTGTTCTAACATTGGTTTTGGTTGCAATCTTCATTCCCATATTCCCAGCTAATGCCGAGAAAAAAGCTCCAAAAATAAAAGCAATTACAATAAGCCAATGGGTTGTAGGGACTATAAAAGAGACTATTGCAAGTGCTATACTAACAATTAGTACAAAAATAGACAATAATCTATATTCAGCATTTAAGAAAGCCAATGCGCCTTCATAAATATGATCTGAAATCTCTTTCATTTTACCATCACCAGCATCCTGTTTCATCACCCAAGATTTTTTGAACATCATATATATTAAACCTAATACTGCCATGGCTATTGGCATATAAATCATCATTGATTCCATATTTTTTTGATTTGTTGTTTTATTATTTTGCTGGGCAAAAGTAACAAAATGAATGGGAATTAAAAAACCCTTCTAATCTAGAATTAGAAAGGTTTTGAAAATTTAAAATTATAGTATTTAAATTGTAAAGTTTTTATTTCGTTTTTACTCTCTAGTTTTGTTACTATTGATACCTTTGAAATCTAGAAAACGAATCCGAAAGATCCCGTAATACCGAAGTTTCTAGCTCCTGGATGATCGAAGTAATTTCCTCTAAAGTTGAAATCTAAACGAAAGATTTTAAAAATATTTCCAACACCTACGCTCCACTCCCAATAAATATCTTCTGGAGATTCATAAACAATATTCGATGCATTTATATCAATATTGCCTTGTGAAATTTCTCCATAAACCGCCCTAAAACCGATTACTTCTCTTAGGTTTAATTTCCGTATCAAAGGAATACGTGAAAAAAGTCTTCCTCCAAAATTATGTTGCAAATGCAAAGTCGCATAGGTATCACTTACAAACTCATAATAGTCCAATTGCGAAAAACTATTATAGACACTCCAATAGGTTTGATTCCCTGGAATAGGACTTAATAAACTCAAAGATACATCTCCAAAAGTCTTACCCACTTCGATCGTGGAATATAATCTGCCTAAACCCCCAAGATTCCATGGTTGCGTATAAAGTGCTTGTATTCGTTGATATTCAAAATCCCCATTCATTACATCTTTAAATCCGTTAGCAAATCCCAAAAAAAGACTTGGAAAGTCACCCGTATTAATTACAGTGCGCTCTACCCCATAGCCAGATGTTTTACGTCCCGGAAAGTAAAAAAAGCCAAATCCAATTTCAGGTTGTTTAACCTCGCTTTTAATCTCACCCGTATCAACTCCGTCTTCAAACACCTTATAATCAACAATAAATGTAGAGGTAGCAGATCTTAACGTTCTATATGAAGCTACCAAACGCACAACAAAATTCTTACTTGGTTCAATTTCAAAACCAAGCATACTCAAATTAATCCGTGTCAATCGGTCATTAGATCCTACTGAAAGTAAAGTAGAAGAAGCTAAACTTCTTCCCAATACATCGTAACTTGATGTTAAACTAGCCCCCGTTTGCTCAACATCTCTTCTGTTGCCTCCGAAAACAGCTAATCTCATTTCCCGATCCAATAAATACTTTCCAGAGATTCCATATTTAAAACGCTCATCCTTAAAGCCGTAAGCTCCAAATCCCTCTATACGCCAAGGATCATTCTGACCAAAATACGTCCGTCCTCCCAAACGAATTCGAAATCCTTCAGCTTCATTATATCCTACGACAGAAAATACTGGGCCGATGTCAAAATTATGCACCTCATAATAACCGGTCGCTAAAGTCGCACCCGTATTGTATAAATTCTTAAAACGTCTTACCGTTTTTAATGTATCAAGCATTTTATAGACTCCCTTTTCATCTTTACTCAATTGCTCCAAACGTCTTTCTTCCCAGAAATCATCTGGGCGATTATAAATTTCAAATTCGTAAGGGTCCACTTGTTCTGTATAGAATTCTTTATCTTTTGGAATATCAAAAGAATACTTATCATATAAAGTAGTCCGTTTTCCGTAAATTCCTTGTGCTTCTTCCTTTTTTCTGAAACTAAAATCACTCATGAAATAGTCTCTTGTAATTAGGAAAATCGAATCGTTTAGCACATCAAATTCCTGTTCAATATACACATCGCGTACCCAGTTAAGGTTTGCGCTTTTTGAGGCCTGAAGGTTTATCTCTTTAATTGCCCAGGTAGTATCATTCACCCAAAAGTCACCTTTAAAAGTAAGTTCATTTTTCCGGCGTGGGTAGTAGACAATATTATAGCACCATTTATTATCTCTAAATGCACTATCTAATAGGACATAGTTGTATACACCAATTCCTGTCCTAGACAAAGGACTTGTAAACGCTTTGTCAAAAAATTTGAGATAATTATCATAAACATCATACTCGCTATACAAATCTTTCAGAACAGCAATAAGCGTATTATTATTTTCGAAACCCGAATTTTTATTTCCTTCTAGGATTTCCTTTTCTTCATTCAGCAAATTATCTCCGTAGACTTTGGACGAAGCTTCATTTATAAATATGGGCAGATAAGTATTTCCAGTAATGTTTGAAGTATCAGTTTGATCGAAAATAAACTCCATCCCTTTAAAAATTTTATTCTTTATAAGGGAGCTATCGATGGTATTTAGATCGAATTCGAGCTTTTCATATTTATCATAGGCGTACTGTTTGAATTTTTTAACCCCATTTTCACGACGATTCTCCCAAATTTTCCGAAGTATATCAATAGCCGGATTATTTTTTTTTGATTGTTTACCACTGTATATTACAACCTCATTTAATGAAGCGGCCTCCTCATTAAGGACCAACACCATTTTATAAGTAGTCCGCTCTGGAAGAGGTACTTCTAGTGTGGCGTATCCAATAAATGACAGAATTAGAGTAGAATAAGTCGTATTGCTTTCCAAATAAAAGCGTCCTTCTTCATTGGTGATAGTGCCCTCATTTGAATTTTTGAAAACGACATTGGCAAATGCAATAGGATCACCAAAAGCATCATTAATTACACCGCTTACCTTTGTTTGAGCAATTAATGCAAAACTATAAAGGAAAATTAGTAATAAAAGAAGGTGCTTCATAGTACAGATAAATCCTCATTATAAATTATTATTTTTAAAGACCTTTGTCCTAAAAGTTACCGATATAGTACTTTTTTTACAGCCTTAATAACGTCTTCACTATTGGGTAACCATTGTTCTAAAAGCACCGGAGAATATGGTGCAGGAGTATCGGCGGTATTAATTTTTATAATTGGAGCATCCAAATAGTCGAAGATCTGACTTTGAACCTGATAGGTAATTTCTGTTGAAATATTCCCAAACGGCCAAGATTCTTCAAGAATTACCAATCTATTCGTTTTTTTAACCGATTCCAAAATCATATTATAATCCATTGGTCGAACGGTTCTTAAATCAATAATCTCACACTCAATACCTTCTTTTGCCAATAATTCTGCTGCTTTATAAGCCTCTTTAATTATCTTTCCGAAAGAAACAATCGTAACATGACTCCCTTTTCTCTTAATCTCAGCTACCCCTATTGGAATTAAATATTCTCCTTCAGGAACTTCTCCTTTATCACCATACATCTGCTCACTTTCCATGAAAATCACTGGATCATTATCACGAATCGCGCTTTTTAATAAGCCTTTAGCATCTGCAGGATTACTCGGTACAACTACTTTTAGTCCAGGACAGTTTGCAAACCAGCTTTCAAAAGCTTGTGAATGTGTTGCTGCCAATTGTCCCGCTGAACCCGTTGGACCTCGAAAAACAATAGGGCAATTAAATTGCCCACCAGACATTTGTCTAATTTTAGCGGCATTATTAATTATTTGATCAATACCCACTAAGGCAAAGTTAAACGTCATATATTCAACTATAGGCCGATTTCCATTCATCGCAGAGCCTACTGCTATACCCGTAAAACCCAACTCTGAAATTGGGGTGTCAATTACACGTTTTGCACCAAATTCGTCCAACATTCCCTTGCTGGCCTTATATGCACCGTTATATTCGGCGACCTCTTCACCCATTAAATATATACTCTCATCGCGACGCATTTCTTCACTCATAGCCTCGCATATAGCTTCTCTAAATTGTAATGTCTTCATATTTGTCTCCGCTCTAACCGGTCGCTATTTATTTGGTACTTTAAGTTTCACTCTTCTGAAATTTATTTCAGGATGACAAAAATACTATTATTTATATCTGGGAACGTATTTTTTTAAAAGATTTACAATAATTTTACTATGCGTGCATAGAAAAATTATAAAATATATCAGTATCTTTGTAGCCCAAAAAATTTCTAATAAACAATACAATTTATATGAAAATATTAGTGTGTATAAGTCATGTGCCAGACACCACTTCCAAAATAAACTTCACAGAAGGAGATACAAAATTTGACACCAATGGTGTTCAATTTGTAATCAACCCAAATGACGAATTTGGCCTCACTCGGGCGATGTGGTTTAAAGAAAAACAGGGCGCTATTGTACACGTTGTAAATGTTGGTGGTCCCGAAACTGAACCAACTCTTCGGAAAGCACTAGCAATAGGTGCAGATGAAGCCATTCGAGTGAACACACCGGCTACAGACGGCTTTTCAGTTGCCAAACAACTAGCCGTGGTTTTGCAAGAAGGCGCCTATGATTTAGTAATTGCCGGGCGTGAATCAATAGATTATAATGGAGGTATGGTTCCTGGTATGCTTGCAAAATTAACCGGCGCCAATTTTGTTAATACCTGTATTAGCATCGAAGTGGATGGAGAAAAAGTAACTGTAATTCGTGAAATTGATGGCGGTAAAGAAACACTTAGCACCTCGTTACCAATTGTTATTGGTGCTCAAAAAGGTTTAGTGGAAGAAAGTGATCTTCGTATTCCTAATATGCGTGGCATCATGCAAGCTAGAAGTAAACCACTAACGGTGAAAGAACCAATAGCTGTCTCTCCAGAAACTAAAGCAGTGTTATTTGAGAAACCAGCTTCAAAAGGTGCTGTTAAATTAGTCACGAACGTGGATGATTTGATTAGTCTTTTGCACAACGAAGCAAAAGTTATTTAACCAAAATAAAATTATTTTCCCACCGAAAAAGGTTAGAGGGATGTATTAGCATTATTAAACTAAAAATAAAATCGATGAGTGTTTTTGTATATACAGAATTTGAAGACGGAAAATTTAAAATGATAGCACTTGAAGCTGTTTCCTATGCAAAAGGAATTGCCGATATGATAGGGACTACTGTTACTGCAGTCACCATAAATGGAGCTAATGCCGAAGAATTAGGAATTTACGGAGCATCCAAAGTTCTTCAAATTAACAATGATTCCCTGCTAAACTTCAATGCCGAAGCCTATGCCGATGCCATTGCCCAAGCTGTGAAAAAAGAAAGTGCAAAAATTATTGTGCTTTCAGGAAGTGCAAATTGTAAGTATTTATCGCCTTTATTAGCTGTGGGTCTTGAAGCCGGATATGTTTCAAACGTTACGCAATTGCCGGAAAGCATGAGTCCTTTTAAAGTTAAGCACAGTGTTTTTACCAATAAGGCGTTTTCATTTACAGAAATTTCTACAGACATTAAAATTATTGGGGTATCTAAAAACACATATGGATTAAAAGAAAATAAGGTAACCACTGTTACTGAAAACTTTTCCCCTAACTTGGATTCACATGATTTTGACATGAAAATTGTTTCTGTCGATAAAGCAAAAGATAAAGTTACTATTGCAGACGCGGAAATCGTAGTATCGGGTGGACGTGGGCTAAAAGGACCAGAAAATTGGGGAATGATAGAAGAACTTGCAGGAATATTAGGAGCAGCAACGGCATGTTCAAAACCTGTTAGCGATTTGGGTTGGAGACCACATGGTGAACATGTTGGCCAAACTGGAAAGCCTGTAGCTTCAAATTTATATATTGCAATTGGTATTTCAGGAGCAATCCAACATTTGGCAGGAATCAATTCATCTAAAGTAAAAGTTGTGATAAATAATGATCCCGAAGCTCCATTTTTCAAGGCAGCAGACTACGGTATCGTTGGAGATGCTTTTGAAATAGTTCCTGAACTGAATGAAAAATTAAAAGTTTTTAAGGAACAGAACGCGTAATTTTTATTACTTTGTACCTCTTAAAAAGAAGCAGTTTAGACTATTTAATATGCTTTTTTAAATAGTTTTTCAGCAAAATTATGAGTTTAGTACGACTTAATATTAAAGGAATATCCTATAGCCAAACTCAGAATGGAGCCTACGCACTTATTTTAAGTGAGGTAGGTGGCGATCGTCAATTACCAATCGTTATTGGCGCTTTTGAAGCACAATCAATAGCCATAGCCCTCGAAAAGGAAATAAAACCTCCTAGACCTCTTACACACGATTTATTTAAAAATTTCTCAGATCGATTTGAAATTGTTGTAAAACAAGTAATTATCCACAAGTTAGTTGATGGAGTTTTTTATTCAAGCATTATCTGTGAACGCGATAAAATAGAAGAAATTATTGACGCCAGGACAAGTGATGCAATTGCATTAGCGTTGCGATTTAACGCTCCTATTTTTACGTATAAAAACATTTTAGATAAGGCGGGTATCTTTTTAAAAACGCCTCCGGCAAAGAAAAATCAAAATATTTCTGAAAAAGAAGACGCTGTAATTGAAGAATTAATATCTGGAGCCGATAAAGAGTCGAAAAAAACTACAGGCCCAAGTTATATGAAGCATACCATAAAAGAGTTGAACGAAATGCTTGAAAAGGCAGTACTCAATGAGGATTATGAAACTGCGGCCAGAATCAGGGATGAAATTTCAAAAAGATAAAAAAAAGATAAAAAGGGTCACTTTATAAAAGGTGAATCTCGTGACGTTTTAAACTGATCTATTCATATCTATGAAGAAAATATTAATTGTTGCTATTTCATTTATTTTCTTCGGAAACAATTTCGCACAGTCAATTGAAAAATCCTGGACATTTTCAAGTATCGAAAATGAAAATGGGGAATCACTACATCTTATAAATTCTGAAAAAGACAGTCTTAATCTTAAAGATGGTTTATTTAAACTTGAATTGGAAGCCGATAATAATTTAAGAGCTTCTGGCGATTACATATATCAAAATAATTTATTAGTTCTTTTTTATAGTAAGCCCAGTGATACCATTAGAAGATATAGAGTCACAGAATTAACCGATAGCACCTTAGTTCTTTTAGAGAATAAGATTCATTATAAATTCAAAGAAGCAATACGAAAAGTAGTGTCTCCTCCTTCCGTTTCAGAAGAAATAGTCCAAATAATTCCAGTAGCAGGATTTTCTCTTAGCAGTTTATGGAGAGGTGCTTTGGGGATGTTTGTCCTGCTCATCATCGCCTTTTTATTTAGCTCCAACAGAAGAGCAATCAATTGGAGAACGGTAGGAATTGGATTAGCTTTTCAACTCATAATTGCCATTAGCGTTTTAAAAATTAATTTTATAAAGTCAATTTTTGAATTTATAGGTAAGATCTTTGTTAGCATTCTCGATTTCACCCAAGCAGGTAGTAAATTTTTATTCGAAGGACTTGTTGTAGATATGGACACCTTCGGGTTTATTTTTGCTTTTCAAGTTTTACCAACAATTATTTTCTTTTCGGCCCTTACATCGGTTTTATTTTATTTAGGAATAATTCAAAAGGTTGTCAAAGCAATGGGATGGTTGCTTTCCAAGGCCTTAAAAATTTCAGGCGCAGAAAGCCTAAGTGTCGCAGGAAATATTTTCTTAGGACAAACGGAGGCTCCACTTTTAATCAAGGCTTATTTGGAAAAAATGAATCGGAGCGAAATATTGCTCGTTATGGTTGGGGGTATGGCAACCGTTGCTGGGGCAGTACTAGCAGCTTATATTGGATTTCTTGGAGGTGATGACCCTGTTCTAAGACTCACATTTGCGAAACATTTATTGGCCGCTTCAGTTATGGCAGCCCCTGGGGCAATAGTAGTTTCAAAAATCTTATATCCCCAAACGGAAGAAATTAATACCGATGTAAAAGTTTCTTCAGAAAAAATAGGTTCAAACATACTAGATGCTATTGCAAACGGCACCACTGAAGGTTTAAAATTGGCAGTAAATGTTGGCGCAATGTTATTGGTATTTGTAGCATTTATAGCCATGTTCAACGGTATTTTAGAATGGCTTGGAGGATTTACATCAATTAATGACTGGGTTGCTTTAAATTCTTCTTATCCCAGTTTATCTCTAGAGGCAATATTAGGAACTCTTTTCGCTCCCTTAATGTGGATTATTGGAGTTGCTAAAGATGACATGATGATGATGGGCCAACTATTAGGAATTAAGCTAGCCGCAAGTGAATTTGTAGGATATATCCAATTGGCAGATTTAAAAGATATTACTAATGTGACACATCTTAAATTTGAAAAATCTGTTATAATGGCAACCTATATGCTTTGCGGTTTTGCAAATTTTGCTTCTATAGGCATCCAAATTGGAGGAATAGGCTCTCTTGCTCCAGGGCAGCGTAAAACATTATCTAAATTTGGGTTAAAAGCTCTACTTGGAGGTACCATTGCTTCTCTAATTTCCGCGGCTATGGCAGGAATGATAATTGGTTAATTCTTATATCCAAATGACTAAATTAAATGCATCAATCAATAGCAGAATAAAATCGTTAATAAGTATTTATAACTGAAACATCATCCTTGTTTTAAATCACAGTCCACTTTTTTACTTTTATCGATTCAAGAACCAAATCATGAAACAATATCTAGATCTTATTAAACATGTAGTTGAAAACGGCACAGAAAAGCATGATCGGACGGGAACTGGGACGAAAAGTGTTTTTGGATACCAAATGCGTTTCAATTTGGCGGAAGGTTTCCCAATGGTGACTACCAAAAAACTGCATTTAAAATCGATAGTCTATGAATTACTATGGTTTTTAAATGGTGATACCAATATTAAATATCTTCAGGAAAATGGGGTGCGTATTTGGAACGAATGGGCTGATGAGAATGGAGATTTAGGGCCGGTTTATGGGCATCAGTGGCGTAATTGGAATAGTGAAGAAATTGATCAAATTTCAGATATCGTACAAACGTTGAGAAATAACCCCGACAGTCGTCGCATGTTGGTAAGTGCATGGAATCCGAGTGTGATGCCAAACACAAGCAAACCTTTTAGTGAAAATGTTGCTAGTGGAAAAGCGGCACTTCCGCCCTGCCATGCTTTCTTTCAATTCTATGTGGCCAACGGAAAGCTTTCTTGTCAACTTTATCAGCGTAGCGCCGATGTTTTCCTCGGAGTTCCATTTAACATTGGTTCCTATGCCCTGTTAACAATGATGATGGCGCAGGTTTGTGGCTATGAAGCAGGTGATTTTGTGCACACTTTCGGTGACGCACATATCTATAGCAATCATATGGAGCAAATTAATCTTCAATTGTCTCGGGATCCAAAGCCTTTGCCCAAAATGTTGCTCAATCCAGATGTAACGGATATATTTGGCTTTAAATTTGAGGACTTCACCTTAGTTGATTACGATCCACATCCTCATATTAAAGGTGCGGTCGCAATTTAATTTCAATTCCTACTTATGAAAAATGTATTATTCATATTGAGTTTATTAATTTCTACTACCATATTGGCTCAAGAAGAATGGGGTGACTTACAGAAAAATAAACTTACCATGAAGGAAATAGCCCCAATATGGCCGGGCTGTGAAAGCAAAGATGTTCAAGAAAGAGATGCCTGTTTTAACAGAAAATTGACGCAGCATGTAATGAAAAACTTTAAATATCCTCCAGAGGAATATAAAAAAAATATTCAGGGTGAAGTTATAGTTGATTTTATCATCAACACTAAAGGCATAGTTGAAGTTAAAAAAGTAGTTGGTGGAAATAAAGGATTACAGGCAGAGGCTAAAAGAAATATAATGTCAATTCCAAAATTAACACCAGGGATGTTGGGCGGCGAACCAAGAGCGATAGAATATTCAATACCTTTTAATTTTAAGACTGGAAAATAAATTAACAGTACATTGCTTTAATGCCTTAGTCATTATATTAAGGCCATTTTTAAAATCACTTAAGAAATAATGGAAATCACTTTATCCAGTTCTTCTTCCGTATTATAAAAATGAAAACTAACACGAATTCCGTTACCCCGTTGAGAACAGATAATATTATTTTCTTTTAATTTCTGAAATAAAGCATCATTCCCTTTAAGATTAAAAATTGAAGAATGTTGATTTCGCCTTACCACAGAATCATCCAACAGCCCTAATTCAGTAAAACGCTTTTTTGCCATAATAGAAATTGAATTTATCTTATTCTCTATTACTTTCATTCCAATATCTTGCAGCATTTTTATAGACAATTGCAAACTTCCGTAGTTTAAAGTATCCTGATGTCCAGGTTCGAATCGCTTTATAAAGGTAATCTCATCTCGTTTACCATATATAGCATCTGCAGAATTGAAGCCAATAGTTTTAGGAGTAATTTTATTATGAATGTCTTCTTTTACTATGAAAACACCATTACCATAACCAGCCAACATCCATTTATAGGTGCTGGCTCCCAAAACATCTAGTCCGCTTTTCGAAAAACTAAAATCTGAAGTTCCCAAAAATTGGGTTCCATCTGCAACGAGCAATAAATTTGGATGATACGCTTTTAGACGTTTTAAAAATTCAAGATCTATTTTTATTCCTGAAATGTACTGAACTAAGCTAAAAGCAAAAATAGTAGGGTGATGAGCCGTAATTGCCTCCTCTATATTCATTTCCAAATTTTCATTTATATCGGCATAGCAAACTTCAAACTCTCGATTTTCGACTGCCCAATTAATCGATGGATAATCTGTTTTGAGTAAAAGAATTTTATGATTTCCATTCAAACCCCCTAGAAATGTATTAAACCCAAAAGAAAAATTTGGGACAAGGGCCGTTTCATTTATGGATGCATCAAAAAAATTTGCAACGCTTTTTCGAATACTTTCAATATGGGTTTTATGTCTATCGCGAAAAACACTTGCTTGATTCATCAAATCCTTATCATGCTCATGTCTCCAATCAATTAAGGGTTTTGATATAATACCACATGAAGCCGTATTCAGATAAGTATAAGCGTCTAATACTGGAAAAACTTGAGAGATATCTTGCATATTTTGAAAGCAATAAATGAAAATATGGTAATTTTACGAAAGTCATAAAAGTAACCAACAATGTTTTCAAAAACTAAAAAAACTGAAAGAATTGATATAGAACAACGAGAGCAATATGAATATGCCAAGGCTCGGGTTATGCAAAAGAAAAAATTACTTAGACACTTTATATTTTTCCTAGTTGGTACAATATTCCTTATAATTATTAATCCCGTATTAGGATATGGTGAAGAATTTTTTATAAAAGATTGGTATATATGGGCAATACTCATTTGGTCGTTTTTATTATTAATTCATGTTTTTAATGTTTTTATACTGAACACTTTTATGGATAAAGAATGGGAGACTCTTCAATTAGAAAAATTAAAAGCTAAACAAGTAGAACGCATCACTGAATTAGATAAACAAGCCGCTAAAGAGGTAATTACCGAAGCTGTTAAAAAAAGGAGAGAAGAAGACTCTTTACCCAAGGAATAAGATGATCACATTAATTGCTGCTGTAGGCGAAAATAACGAATTAGGCAAGGACAATGATATGATTTGGTACCTTCCGAATGATTTTAAACGCTTCAAAAATCTTACTACAGGACACTTCATTATAATGGGGCGAAAAACTTTTGAGTCATTTCCAAAACCTCTTCCCAATCGAACACATTTAGTAATTACGCGAGATTCCTCTTATTGCAAAGAGGGAGCGGTTGTTGTGCAAAGTATGGAAGAAGCAATTTCCAAATCGAAAGACGATCCCCAACCCTTTATTATTGGTGGCGGAGAAATATACAAAATGGGATTGGCTTATGTCGATAAAATTGAGCTTACTAGAGTCCATAGCTCCTTTAATGCAGATGTCTTTTTTCCTGAAATCAATAATGAAGAATGGCAACTTATTTCTGAAATTCATTGTAAACAAGACGATCGACACAAATATGACTACACTTATCAAACCTTTATTAGAAAATAATTTGTTGTTCCGATGAGTTGATTGAAAAACCTATTTTTGCATTACTAAATGAACAATTATGAAGGCATATATATTTCCCGGACAAGGAGCTCAATTTACAGGAATGGGATTAGATTTATACGAATCTTCTCAAATGGCGAAAGATCTTTTTCATCACGCCAATGAAATATTAGGTTTCGACATTACAAAAATAATGTTCCAAGGTTCACCTGAGGAACTTAAGGAAACTAAAGTAACACAACCAGCTATTTTTTTACATTCAGCAATTCTTGCTGAAACTATGGGTTCATCCTTCCAACCAGACATGGTTGCAGGACACTCATTAGGAGAGATATCAGCTTTAGTAGCCAATAAGACTTTAGCTTTTAGTGATGGATTACAATTGGTCTACAAGCGTGCTTTAGCCATGCAAAAAGCATGTGAATTAACTCCTTCTACTATGGCCGCTGTTTTAGGATTAGAAGATGGGATAGTTGAGCAGATATGTGCCAGCATTGAAGGAATTGTAGTTGCTGCCAACTATAACTGCCCTGGGCAATTAGTAATTTCAGGTGATGTTGATGCTGTGAATGAGGCTTGCGAATCATTAAAACAAGCAGGAGCTAGAAGGGCCCTCTTACTACCTGTAGGTGGGGCATTTCACAGTCCGTTGATGAAACCCGCAAGAGAAGAATTGGCATTGGCTATTGAGGCAACCAACTTTAAAAGTCCGGCATGCCCAATTTATCAAAATGTAAGTACTACCGCCGTTATAGATCCTTCAAGAATAAAAGAGAATCTTATTTTGCAGTTAACGGCTCCCGTAAAATGGACTCAAAGCATACAGAATATGATTAAAGATGGAGCAACACATTTTATAGAAGTTGGTCCGGGCAATGTTTTACAAGGATTGGTGAAAAAAATAAATCCAGAAGCCGAAACTTCCAAAGCAACATTATAAATAGAAAAAGCCCTCGAATGAGGGCTTTTTTATACAATATTTCAATACTATTCTTTATAAACAACTCCCTCTTTCATAACAAATACAACATTCTCCATTGTATGTATATTTTGCGTTGGATCTTCATTCAAAGCGATGATATCTGCCAAAAAACCAGGAGAGATTTGCCCCAATTCATTATCCATATCTAGGATTTTTGCATTTGTTATCGTCGCAGATTGTAAAGAGAACATTTCCGTCCATCCAGATTCGACCATATAGCCAAACTCCTTGGCATTCTCGCCATGCGGAAATACGCCCGCATCGGTGCCAAAAGCGATTTTCACACCTTCTTGACTAACCATAGCAAAGGTTTCGCGAAGTTTTGAATCAATCGCCAATATCTTTGGTATAATAATGTCAGGATAATACCCTTTCACTTTTGCTTTTTCAGCAACATATCTACCCGCAGAAAGCGTAGGGACCAAATACGTGCCATATTCCTTCATCAACATTGCAGTTTGTTTATCCATCAACGATCCATGTTCAATAGTGGTTACTCCAGCTTTAATTGCACGTTGCATACCTTCTATTCCATGCGCGTGTGCAGCAACCTTCATTCCATATTCCGTTGCAGTCTTTACAATTTCATTAGCTTCTTCTTGGGTAAACTGTGCATTCTGGCCATTCTTACTTACACTCAACACTCCACCCGTAGCCGTAATTTTTATCCAATCTGCTCCATTTTTATATCGCTGACGGACAGCTTTACGCGCATCTTCCGCGCTGTTAATTACTCCTTCTGCTGGCCCAGGATCCCCCATTAAATCTTTTCGATACCCATTAGTGGGATCTGCATGACCTCCTGTTGTGCCTATTGCTTTTTCAGCTGTAAAAATACGAGGACCTACTACTTTTCCCTTGGCGATTGCATTTCGAAGGGAAACGTTCACTCCTGATCCTCCCATATCTCTCACAGTTGTAAAACCAGCCATAAGGGTTCGATTTGCAATTTCAGAAGCATTATAAGCAACGTCTGCATTATTTAAAGTAAACTCTTCCAAATATTGACCAGCGCTCGTTTCACCTTCAATATGCACATGCATATCAATCAAACCTGGCATTACTGTTTTATTTTTAAGATCGATTACTTGGTCATCCTGTTTAGGAGAAATAAAACCATCTTCGATTCTTACTATTTTTGTCCCCGACACAACAATCGTTTTACTATCTAGTAGTTTTCCATTTTTTGTATCAACGATTTTACCACAATGCAATAACGTTTCTTGCGCTGTAATTCCAAAACTTATAAATGCTAATAGAAGTAATGCGATTTTTCTTTCTTTCATAATTTTCTAATTTTTTGCTCCCACTTCCAAGCCGAAGCCAGTGCCTCTTTCATAGATTTTTCGGCCTTCCACCCCAATATTTCATTGGCTTTAGTAGTGTCCGCATAAACAGCTATAACATCCCCCGGTCTTTTATCTACAATTTTATAATTTAGTTTTTGCCCAGTGATTTCTTCAAATGCATATATAACTTCCAAAACTGAACTTCCTTTGCCAGTACCAATATTGAACAACTCAAAATCACTAGTATTTTTTGCGGCAAGTAATCTTTTTAAAGCAATCACATGAGCTTTGGCCAGATCCACTACATGAATGTAATCCCGAATACAGCTACCATCAGGCGTTGGGTAATCTTCGCCAAAAACCGATAATTGCTCTCGCACTCCCATTGCGGTTTGTGTAATAAAAGGAACTAGGTTCTGCGGAATCCCAACGGGAAACTCTCCTATTTCGGCCGAATGATGGGCTCCTATAGGATTAAAATATCTCAACGCGATTGATTGTATCTCAGAAACTGAACACGTGTCAAATAAAATTTCTTCACTTATTTGCTTCGTATTTCCATAAGGTGATGTAGCTACTTTTACTGGAGCACTTTCTGGAATTGGGAGTATATCTGGTTCTCCATAAACTGTACACGAAGAACTAAAAATGAAATTATGTATTTTGTGTTTATTACATTCCTGAAGCAAATAAATGAGGCCAACCAAATTATTTTCATAATATAATAATGGGTTTTCAACACTCTCCCCAACTGCTTTACTTGCCGCAAAATGGATAATACCATCTATGTTTTTATGTCGAGTAAAAAAACCCGAAACATCTGCCTTTATACGCAAATCTATATTTTCAAAAGTAGGTTGTAATTTTGAAATTCTGAAGATTCCATCAATCACATCCAAAGACGAATTCGAAAGATTATCAATAATAACAACCTCGAAACCTGCACTTTGCAATTCAACAACGGTATGGGAACCAATATATCCCAACCCCCCTGTTACGATAATTTTTTTCATTAATTAGTAACGAAATTAATAACTGTTTTGGTAATAAAATTTATTTGTTCATCATCCAGTTCCGTATGCATAGGTAATGAAATTACCTCTTTAACTAATTGATTTGTATAGGGGAAATCTTCTTCTTTATAACGAGAATCTAGATAGGCCTTCTGTTTATGCAACGGAATCGGGTAATAAACCCCACATGGAATTCCGTTGTCACTTAAACATTTTACCAAGGCATCTCGATCTGACTCTATAATTCGTAATGTATACTGGTGAAACACATGACAGTTACAAGTTTCACAAATAGAACCTCCCGCCTTGCAAAATCCGGTTGGAGTAATAATATTTTTAACCCCTAAAAAGGCTTGATTGTATTTTTTGGCCGCAGTTCTTCTAGCTAAGTTATATTGATCTAAATGGGGCAACTTTGCGCGCAATACTGCGGCTTGAATTGAATCCAATCTCGAATTTACGCCAACCACGTCATGATGATAACGAGTATACATTCCATGGTTTACGATTCCACGAATTGTATGTGCCAATTCATCATTATTCGTAAAAATAGCCCCTCCATCTCCATAACACCCCAAGTTTTTTGAAGGAAAGAATGAAGTAGAGGCTACATGCCCAATTGTTCCACTTTTTTTCTTGCTTCCGTCCTTAGAACTATAATCGGCACCTATACCTTGAGCGTTATCCTCAATGACAAATAAATTATGCTTCTTGGCAAGTTCCATTATTTCATCCATATTTGCTGTTAGACCAAACAAATGCACAGGGACAATTGCTTTTGTTTTAGGTGTAATTGCTCTTTCTACTGCTGCTACATCAATGTTGAAAGTTACTGGATCTACATCTACTAACACAGGAGTCAATTGTAAAAGAGCTATAACTTCTACAGTAGCCGCAAAAGTAAAATCAGCTGTAATAATTTCATCTCCAGGCCTTAACCCCAAGCCCATCATAGCTATCTGTAAGGCATCTGTCCCATTTGCACAAGGAATTACATGTTTAACGTCTAGATATTCCTCCAATTCTTTTTGAAATTGATGTACATCAGGCCCGTTTATGAAGGCGGTACTCTCAATTACATCGCTAATTGATTTATCAACACTATGTTTTATTTCTTGGTACTGACCTTTGAGGTCGACCATTTGTATTTTTCGCATATCTTTTCTAAAAAATATTTCTACAATAAAGAACGTAAAACTACAAAAATAGAAATCTGCAAGCAATGTAATTAATCAAAGAAGTGTATTTTAGCCCAACNGTTTAAGCCAATGAGATATTTATATAGCTTATTAACAAATATTAGNTTCATTTTTTTATGGGGAGCACAATTCTTCNATTCGAAAATGAAGCTATTCATTGACGGCAGAAAGGAAGTGTTCAAAACACTTCAAAATAAGATTTCATCTACTGACAAAACTATTTGGTTCCATTGCGCCTCCTTAGGTGAATTTGAACAAGGAGTTCCCATTATGGATAGTGTAAAAGAGATGTTTCCAGACTATAAAATTGTAATTTCATTCTTCTCCCCCTCTGGCTATGAAGTTAAAAAGGATTCTCCTATGGCTGATGTAATTGTATATTTACCTTTAGATACTATAGGCAATGCTAAAAGGTTTATCAAAGTAGTTCATCCCTCGCTTGTTATATTTCTGAAATATGAATTTTGGCCAAATTACCTTTTTGAATTAAAAAAGAACAAAATTCCAACACTGTTAGTTTCTGGATTATTTAGACCACAACAACTATTTTTTAGACCTTACGGCAGCTTTTTACGGGAAGCTCTCAGCTCATTTAATCATTTATTTGTGCAGGACAATGAATCTAAAGAGTTACTTGCCAAAATTAATCTAGCCAACGTAACTATAAGCGGAGATACCCGTTTTGATAGGGTTTCTCATCAAATCGAGCTGGACAATTCATTAAAGTTTATGGATAAGTTTAAGGGTAACTCAATTTGTATTGTTTGTGGTAGCACTTGGCCTGAAGACGAGCTAGTGCTCTTAGATTATATAAATATTGTTTCAAAAGATGTAAAATTCGTAATCGCTCCACATAAAATAGACGTTTCAAGGATTGAATTGACAAGGGTAAAAATCAAAAAATCTTCTATTTTATATTCTGAGTGGTTAACATCCGTTGATGTCTCCAAGGATATAGACCTTTCCAAATATTCAGTGTTAGTTGTAGATACAATAGGATTACTTAATAAAATTTATAGCTACGCAGATATTGCCTATGTTGGTGGCGCTATTGGCACAACTGGTTTACATAATATTTTAGAACCTGCGACTTTTGGAATACCTGTGGTCATTGGTAATAATTATGATAGGTTTCCTGAAGCGAATAAATTACTAAATTTGGCTGGTTTATTTTCCGTTTCGAATAAAGATGAATGTTCCGAAATTTTTACAAAACTAGTCGCCAACGAAGCGTTCCGAAGTAAAACTGGCATGATTGCTGGACATTATATAAACAGCAATACAGGGGCTACTGAAAAAATTATGAAATATATCGAACAATTAAACCGTGATGGTCTTGTTTAAATAGCTTCGAAAAGGAGGAAGGATGTCAAATCCTCCAACGACTAAGGATTCATTTACTCCCAATTCTAAATAAAAATCTCCTTGTTTGCTACGTTTGTCTAAACCCGCTCCAAAATGATCCTTAAAGAAAACCTAGTTGGATATTATGGTAATCTATTATTAATTCTATTGATTGCTTCTTTAACAGGTGTATTAAAATAATCATCATCAATTGCTTTACCTTCCAGATTCATTGAAAGCTTATCTATCGCTTTAGATTATGAATCTGACCTTTAAGNTCATTCATTGATTGCTGTAATTGCCTCAATAATCCACTCTCTGTAGGTTCATCAATTCCAAAGGTTAGCTTACTGTTTACCAACCACAATTCCTGTATATCTCGAATTTCTACGTTTATTGGTAAATATTCCTCATTCAATGAAATAAGTCTTACTTGGTCTGGGGCATTATGTACTTTTTGCAATTTCTTTACTAAGACAGAATCTTTAAGAACAATAATATAGATTTTACTGTCACTCGCCTCAGTAATACTTGCCACAGCTCTTCCTAGAACCCACTCTTTAGGCCTAATATTTGGAAGCATACTATCCCCTTCTACTTGGAAGCCACGATAGGTTGCATTTCTGAATTCAGGTAAAGGAATATTAAAGGCTGGTAAGGATTCATACCAGCCAACATCATGAATATTTTGTGGATATCCAGCGGCAGCCTTTTGATTTACGAGAAGTATAGTATCCTTATCATCTTTATCTATACTTATTACTTTCGGACTAACATCTCCTCCATTTATAGATACATATTGGACAAAACTCTCCCCAAAAATCCATAAGGGATTGATATTAAATTGACGCAACAATTCCATGACAACTTTACCAGAAAGTTTTGTTTTACCACGCTCAATATCAGCAGTTGTTCCTCCAATCCCAAGGAGATCTGCGAAGGATTGCTGTGTATGATGCACTTCCTCTCGTACTTTTTTAAATCGTTTTGCCTCGATAGATATCTTTTTGTCCATAATCAAACATAAGAAATATTTGGAATATTTCCAACACTTAATGGATTTTTTCCATCAGTTTAATTATTGTTAAATCAGTAAAGGAAGTTTAATCCGCACTACAATCACGAAAATTAGGGTAACCGATAGGTAAAGTAATTGAAAATATTTGTGAAAAAAGGTGAAATTATTAGCAGAAATAAAACAATATAGCGAGTAGGTGTATGAGTAAAATTATTAAATTTGTGAGCATTCAAAAAAATTATTTAAAATTCATTTCAATTTTTGTAGGAATTTTCCTATTATTATGTAAATTTGATTTCTAATTAAACACATAATAGTATGAAAAAGCTTATGTTCATTTTCGCATTGCTCGCTTTAATAGCGAGTTGTACGCCAGAATCGTTAACATCGGATGAGCAACAAATCGACAAAGACAAATACGAAGTTCCGCCAAACGGCTAGAAAAAAAAATTTTATTTCGGGAGTGCTGCTAGCTTCATTGCTTACGGCAACTCCATTTTTGTTTTATATTTATAAGTATGCTCCCGTAGATTCTAAAGAGTGGGACACTATATTTGGAACTATTTCTGCAAACCAATTTAATAGTGCTCAATCCTATATGCATGCTGTATTTACAAAAATTACATTTGTTTTGCTAACAGGAATTTGGTTCCTAACTTCTAACAATTGGTGGAAATATGCCATTTTAGTTCCTTTCACCATGTTTTTATTTCAATTTATTGGCGTTTTAAATTACGAACTAAATTATATTGATGAATTTGATTTTTGGTATTCTCTTCCCATAATTTTACCCATATTAGGTTTCCTTATTTATATTTCTTTGAGATTGAGTAAAAATCAAGATGACTCCTTCGATCTTATGCATGAAGTAGACGAAGAAATTGATAAAATTATGAGTAAAGATTTGTAAGAAAACAATCATACTCTAACTAGTACTTTTTATTCTTATTGCTAAACGGAAATCTCTCGGACTTACTCACGAAGATGGAGCAGGAATTATAAAATATTCGGTGCTCATTGGACTCGATTTAACAACTAAGTCTCATGCGGATAAAAATCATAAAAGGCTGTTTATGCGGAAACNTAAGCCGATAAATAACACTTATAGTAATGATATAACAATTTTAAATCAGTTAGGAACCAACTGTCCAAATTTTTAAAGTGGATAAGATTTATTTAAATAGTCAATTAAATAACTGAAAATTAACATGATTCCAATTTTTAGAAAAACCCGTAAACAAATGGCAGATGATAACAAACCATTAAAGTATATTAGATATGCAATTGGCGAAATAATTCTTGTGGTTATAGGGATACTGATTGCCTTGCAAATAAACAATTGGAATGAAGAACGCAAAGCATTTACAAAATCAAAAAACTACCTAACTGAAATTCTAAAAGATTTAGAGGCAGATACTTTTGTATTTAAAAAAGCTGTTGAAAACATTTCGGAATCTATTGAAGCAGATGAATGGGCTTTAAGTAGAACTGATTATAAACCAAATCAAATCGATAGTATATGGGATAGTTTTGGTGGCTGGTATTTTAATTATTCAATAAATGACAGAACATTTCAAAAAATTCAAAATGCAGGAGATTCCAAATTAGTCGGGTATGATTCAGTTATGAACCAGATTACGAATTACTATACAAAAATTAAAGAAAGTTTAGATTCCTACGTAGATTGGGATAAAAAAGAGGTTAATGAAAGACAAGCCTATATGCAAGATATAGAAGAATATATTGAAATTAGTAATTATCGCATGAATAGTCTTGGTTCAGGCTCTCTTGAGAAAGAATTTGCAGTAATGCAAGATTCTTTGGCACAAACACGAAACGTGATTGATTTTGCTAAATCAACGAGAGGGAGAAATCATTATAAGAACAATTATATTCGTCATAAAAGAGTTCGAAATAGTTTTGAAACAGTGAGGCGAGAAGCTTTAAATCTTATAAGCACAATAAACCAAGAGTTAAAATAAGCAGAAAATAACGAAAGGCCAAAATGTATATTATCCATTAAAACGGCCCATTTACTAATCACGTGTTAGACTATTTACACAAACAATGAAAAAAGAATTTACTCCCAAACTCTTCTCACTTTTAAAACAAGGAATTTCCAAAGAAACTTTTACAAAAGATATTCTCTCGGGCTTAATTGTTGGTATAGTTGCACTACCATTAGCTATCGCTTTTGCAATAGCTTCTGGAGTTTCTCCAGAAAAAGGAATCATTACTGCTATAATTGCAGGAATCATAATCTCAACGTTTGGGGGTAGTAGAGTTCAAATTGGAGGCCCAACAGGCGCATTCATTGTAATCGTTTATGGAGTTATTCAAATATACGGGATAGATGGGTTAATCATAGCAACATTTTTAGCTGGATTTTTAATGATAGGAATGGGACTTTTGCGTCTTGGTAATTTATTGAAATTTATTCCTTATTCTCTAATTGTTGGTTTTACAAGTGGAATAGCATTAATTATCTTTTCATCACAAATTAATCATTTCTTTGGGCTTCACATTGCTAAAGTCCCAGCTGATTTTATAGATAAATGGACAGTCTATTTTGAGAATTTTAATCACATAAATTGGTTTGCTATTTCAATTGCAATTGCAACTATTATTATAACCATCTATTTTCAAAAAATAATAAAAAAAATACCAGGGTCAATCGTTGCTATTTTAATATCCACTATTATAGTAAAAGTATTTGATATTCCCGTAGATACTATTGAAAGTAATTTTGGGGAAATCCCTAATCACTTCAATTTACCTCATATACCAAATGTGAACTTTGAGACTATTCAAGCACTCATGCAACCTGCTTTTGCAATCGCTATTTTAGGCAGCATAGAATCATTGCTCTCTGCCGTTGTTTCCGACTCAATGATTGGCGGAAAACATCGTTCAAATATGGAGTTAATTGCTATGGGGGGGGCTAATATTGTAACTGCATTATTTGGGGGAATACCTGCGACAGGAGCCATCGCAAGAACGGCTACAAATGTAAAAAATGGGGGGCGAACTCCAATAGCTGGTATTGTGCACGCTCTTGTATTATTAGCTATAATGTTATTGTTTGGACCTTATGCAAAGTTAATACCTCTTTCTTGTCTTGCAGGAATATTGGTAGTTATTGCCTATCATATGAGTGAATGGCGTCAATTCAGATCTATTCTAAAAGGCAATAGAATGGACATTATTATTTTGCTAACTACCTTCTTTTTAACTGTAGTTTTTGACTTGGTTATTGCCATAGAAATTGGAATGGTGCTGTCTAGCCTTATGTTTATGAAAAGAATGAGTGAGTCTGTTCATATTAATAATATAACATCTGAAACGAGAGATGAAGAAAATCTTTTTGATGAAGAATTAATAGACATACCAAAAGATGTCCTCCTTTATGAAATAAATGGACCCCTATTTTTTGGAGCTGCTCGCCATTTCCAAGAAACAGTTACAAATACACAGTTACAACCTAAAGTTATTATTATACGAATGCGCTATGTCCCCCTAATTGATGCCACTGGATATCAAAGTATCAAAGAAATAGTTAAAACATTTAAATCAAGAGGAATAAAAGTGATTATTTCAGGGGTTAAAGAAAGTTTAAAAAAAGATTTTGAGAAGAATGATATGTTTTCAATTTTAGAAATAGAATTTGTAGTAAAGGACATTAAAGAAGCAATTGAAAAGGCAAGTAAAATTAAATAAAAACTGTCTTCAACAAAGTATATGTGTTCATGTCCAACGAAAGTCCACCACGACACCTATATGAGACCGTTAACCTTCATAATAAGGAACCAAAAAACCAACGACAAACTTCATTATAAAAAGTAAATACAATTTGATAATAAATAAAGACCCTTATAGCACAACCTTTATTAATATTTTAAGAATATTTGTGAGAACATAAATATAGGCCAAAAGAAGGAATGATTAAATTGCATTCGAAACGGTAGTGATAAAACCATACATGAATACTAAAAACATAAATATTCTAAAAAATAATTTAATCATGAAAGTAAATACCTTTAAAATCCTTGTCTTTTTTTGTTTTTTCTCTCTTAATTTTAACTTAGACGCTCAAATAAATTGGGCAAATGATGGTGATTCATATTACCGTTTAGACAAAAACGAACTGGTCTCCTACACTCTTCCTGGCAATGATGCAAGAACAATCATTACAAAAGAACAACTTACCCCAACAGGCAAATCTGCCCCTCTTAACGTGGCTCATTTTTCATTCTCTTTAGACCATCAAAGGGTTCTTTTGTTTACAAATACTAAAAAAGTTTGGAGACTTAATACCAAAGGGGACTATTGGGTTTTTGACTTTAAAACGAATGCTTTAACTCAACTTGGAAAAACCTTACCTATCTCTTCCTTGATGTTTGCAAAATTCTCTCCCGATGGAAATACCATAGCGTATGTTTCGGGAAACAATTTATACAGCGAAGAGTATTCAAGTGGGAACATTCAACCTTTAACTTCAGATGGAACGGTATCATTAATTAATGGAACATTTGATTGGGCCTATGAGGAAGAATTTGCCTGTAGAGATGGATTTCGTTGGAGTCCAGACAGTAAATCCATCGCATATTGGCAAATTGATGCAAGCGCGATCAAAAAGTTTTATATGATTAACAATACAGATTCTATTTATTCACAATTAATTCCCTTAGAATATCCTAAAGTTGGTGAAAAACCTTCTGCTTGTAAAGTTGGTGTAGTAAAGCTTTCTGATGCCAAAACAACTTGGATTACTATTCCCGGAGACGCCTCTCAAAATTACCTTGTAAGAATGGAATTTATTCCATCCACTAACAATTTATTAATTCAACAATTAAATAGAAAACAAAATAACAGTAAATTATACATTGCAGATGTTTTAAAAGGAAGTACAAAAGTTATTCAAGAAGAATCTGACGAAGCTTGGGTTGATTTATTTCAAATAGGTAATCCTTATGAAATTGATTACACAAATAATTTCAGTTTTTTGAAAGAAACAAATAGCATTCTTTGGGCTTCTGAAAAAGATGGATGGAGGCACTTATATCAAATTTCTTTAGATGGAAAGCCCGAAATGCTGATAACAAAAGGTGAATACGACATTATAGATCTAAAATACATCAATTCAAAAGAAGGATACGTGTACTATATGGCTTCACCAGATAATGCCACTCAGAAGTATTTATATAGAACTAAATTAAATGGGAATGGAAAAAATGAATTGCTAAGTCCCGAAAGCTTAAAAGGAACTCACGATTATTCCTTTTCTTCAAGTGGCAAATATGCATCACATACTTTTTCAAATCACTTTACACCAAGAGCGAATGAATTTATTACTATTTCCAATCATAAATCTCTTAATGAAGACGAAAGTATATTTGGAAAAGTAAAAAAATTGGAAGAAAAATCAACTACCGAATTCTTTAAAATAACAACGGCCGACAATGTTGAAATGGATGGATGGATGGTAAAACCAACAAATTTCGACCCAAAGAAAAAATATCCCGTTGTGTTTTATGTTTATACTGAACCTGCAGGTGCCACCGTAAGTGACAATTATAGAGCTGGCAAAAATGGATTATATAAAGGTGATATGGCCCAAGATGGTTACATCTACATTTCACTGGATAACAGAGGAACCCCGGCTCCAAAAGGGCGCGCTTGGCGAAAGTCTATTTACAGAAATATCGGCCAAATTAACATAAAAGATCAAGCGATGGCAGCCAAAGAAATTTTGAAATGGGATTTTGTCGATGCTGAACGCGTGGCTGTTTGGGGATGGAGCGGAGGTGGTTCTGCCACTTTAAATTTGATGTTTCAATATCCCGAGATTTACAAAACGGGGATTTCAATAGCTGCAGTTGGAAATCAATTAACATATGATAATATTTATCAAGAACGTTATATGGGTTTACCTCAAGAAAACATGGAAGATTTTGTTAACGGCTCTCCCATTACCTACGCCAAAAATTTAGAAGGAAATTTACTTTATATTCATGGAACTGGAGATGACAACGTCCATTATCAAAATGCTGAATTGTTATTAAATGAATTGATAAAACATAACAAGCAGTTTCAATTCATGCCTTATCCAAACAGAACGCATGGAATTTTTGAAGGAGAAGGGACAAGTGAACATTTGTCCACTTTATATACAAATTACTTAAAACTGCATTGTCCTCCAGGAGGAAGATAAATGAGACCTTTAGTAATGATATAACAAGTTGGCGTTCATTGTGGAGCGACACCGAAACAAACGACCAATAGAATGAAAAGAGCAATAATAATTGGAGCGACTTCGGGAATAGGAAGAGGACTTGCTGAAATTTTGGCTGACAATAATTATAGAGTTGGAATTACAGGAAGACGTAAAGAGTTACTTGACGAGTTGAAATCACAAAAACCAACCTCTTATTTTACAAAAACTTTTGACATAACAAACACGAAAATAATTATTAAAAATTTAGAAGAATTGACAGCCGAACTTGGCGGACTTGACTTATTAATTTTGAGTTCAGGAACTGGCGACTTAAATGAAAAACTTGATTTTGAAATTGAAAAGCGGACAATTGAAACGAATATAACAGGATTTACTTGTGTCGCAAATTGGGCTTTCAATTATTTTGAGAAGCAAAAATTAGGACATTTAGTTGCAATAAGTTCAGTAGGCGGACTTCGTGGAAGTAGAATTGCCCCTGCATACAACGCAACAAAAGCTTATCAAATAAACTACTTGGAAGGGTTAAGACAAAAAGCAATTAAATTAAAAACTCAAATTTTTGTAACAGACATAAGACCGGGTTTTGTTGATACGGATATGGCAAAAGGAGAAGGACAATTTTGGGTTGCGACTGTTGACAAAGCTACTCATCAAATTTATAATGCCATAATTAAGAAAAAGAAAATTGCTTATATCACAAGACGTTGGCAACTAATTGCGACAATTTTAAAACGAATACCTCGTCAAATTTATGACAGAATGTAACAATGAAAAAGAACAACGAACCGCTAACCAATGATAAAATTCTTTAGAAAAATTAGACAAAATTTTCTTTCCGAAGGAAAAACAGGAAAGTACTTGAAATACGCTTTTGGCGAAATGGCTCTTGTGGTAATTGGAATTTTGATTGCTCTTCAAATAAATAACTGGAACGAAAACAGAAAGCATAATCAATCCGTAAAAATAGCAATACAGTCTCTTAAAAATGACTTAAAAAAAGACACCATCCAATTGAATGCTGATATTCAAGAAATTCGGAATGATTTGAATAAACTTACTAATTTCAAAATAAGATTATCAAGCCCTAATGCAAATATTGACAGCTTAAAACAAATAGCAAGATATGAATATCTGCCTTTCTTTGATCCTAGCAATGAGTTAAATAGAAATACTATAATCTCTTTATTAAGCACAGGGAATATAGATTACTTTAATGAAAATTTAAAATCTAAAATTTTAAGCTTTAATTCAGAGCAACTCAAATTATTAAAAATTATGGATCAAAACGTTTCAATATTTTTAGGTTCACAACAGGCTCACGGCATTGTAATGCAAAGTGAAAACCCTAACTCTATGATGGAGTCGGCAGTAATTAAAGGTCCTCTTTTGGAAAAGTATTGGGCAAATAAAGATGAGAAACAATTTCTAGAAACAATGCTATCTACATTAACTGGGAAAATCCTAATGGAGCAAATTGTTCTTTTGGAAAAAAACGATTTATTGGAGAAGACTTATCAAATGCTTGTATATCTAAATGATTTAGAAAAATAAAATGATTAATTTTTTAGAAAAAAATAACGAAAGTACAACACCATATAAAATTAACCCGCCTGCCAGTTTACATACCGCAGGTATGCAGGCAAGTTCTGTTTATATTTGCTAAATTAGATGTTTAAACAACGCAACTAATTATACACAATCACGATATGTACAACTGTAAATATTAAGAATTATGAGACATTTTGTAATATTTGTAGCATTCATTTTTGGAGTTGTTAGTTGTAAAGAAAAACAAACCTTTATTCATTCATCTGCTAATTTTGAATTAGTAAAACTTGCACAAGGTGTATATGGATGTATCCATAAAATTGGAGGTAAAGCAATTTGCAATGTAGGTATTATCGATAATGGAAAAGAAACCTTGATATTCGACACCTTCCTATCTCCTTCAGTAGCTGAGGAACTATTTGATATTGTTGAGCAACTCGGTTTGTCTAGAATAAAATACGTAGTGAACAGTCATTCTCATAATGATCATATTCGAGGCAACCAGGTATTTTCTAATGATATCAAAATTATCAGCACTACCAAAAATGCAGAATTGATCAAAGAATGGGAGCCTATTTATATTGAAGAAGAGAAAAAATATGCTCCGCAAAGATTTATGTATTACGACTCTTTATATAATGCATTTACTGGAGATAGAACTTCCCGTGAATACTTAAAAATATTAATGTGGAGACCCTATTATGAAACACTTTCTGAGAGTCATAAAACAATCAAGACCCGTCTACCGGATCTATTTGTGAATGACCAACAGTTTTTTAATGGTCCTGAAAGGAGAGTTCAGCTTATTTCAAAAGGAATGGGTCATACAGAAAGTGATCTTATGTTGTATTTACCTGATGATAAAATTTTGTTCACTGGAGATTTAGTCTTCAATGCGTGTCATCCGTATTTAGAGGATGGCTCAATTCAAGGTTTAAAAGACCAGCTCAATTTTATGGATTCACTGTCTATCACCACCGTTGTTCCTGGGCACGGTCAAGTTGGGACAAAAGACTTAATATCAACAATGAATGATTATATACTTTCTGTCGAAAATCTAGCGGCAAAAATACATTCTCAAGGACTAAGTATTGAGGATTTGGAAAGAACGGAAATACCAGATCTATACAAAAACTGGTGGTTTGATCGATTCTTTTTAACTAATCTGAAGTTTGCCTATAACAAAATAGATGATACATTATAAGGCTGAACACAACAAAGGGTTAACGCCAGTATAAAGGGTGTTAATTCATACCGTTATGCCCAATATAAAAAACAGTTAGTATATTTATAATATTTTTTAAATCAAACCTAGTTAGCCATGAATTACAAAATTGCATATTTAATAGGCTTTCATCCGTGGGAAGATGCAGAGCGACACGGTCCGTTTGTTGAGAAAATCACTGAAATGTTTGAGCGAGAAGAAAATGGAAGAACGGCACCCTTTGGAAGAGCACTAGACATTGGTTGCGGTAGTGGTGTTTGGGGGATTAATTTAGCAAAAAGGGGTTGGCAAGTTACGGGTGTCGATATTGTTGACAAAGCACTTAAGCGTGCTCAAGACCGAATTAAAGAAGAAAAAGGAGTTGAGTTGAAACTTGTCAAAGATGATGTTACCAAGCTAAATTCTACTGAAACCGGAATAGGATTCAAGTTTATATTAGATACTGGCACTTTTCATGGACTCAAAAGCGCTCAACGAGTAGCAATGGGAAGGGCAGTAAATAATATTGCCGATAACGATGCAACTTTACTATTGCTTGTTTGGGACCCAAAATGGAGAGGACCTCTTCCAAGTGGTGCAAGTAAGGAGGAAATTGAAAAGTGCTTCCCCGAATGGAAAATAACTCATGTGGAACCTGCAGCTGTTGAACAAGAAGCAATCTATAAAGTTCTAAAGGCTAATGAGCAGTGGTATCGATTATGTCGCAAGTAATTGCACCAAAAAATAATTAGAAAACTGGACATTACAACGTATATAAAAAAGGTCTGTATTTAACCGAAAAATTAGTACTTGAACGACTCGCTACTTTTCATATATTATCCCGTTAGGCATAATTGACAGCTATAAAGATGTATCCATACCACAATAAAATAAAACAAAGAATTAAAAATAATGAGTTAATCAATTATGAGTACATTGACAAATACAAAGAGATTAGCCCATGCCTACTCTTATATTTTTCTACGGAACCAAAAGTTAAACCAATTAGAGAACATCGATTCGAGGAATATGAAAAGATATTCAAAGAACTTTATAAAAAATAAAATTTAAATCAACTTTATGTATTTGAAAACAAATGATTGTTAGACTCATTATATTCTTAATAATTAACTTTGGAGCACTTGCCATTGGAGGTTTTTTTACGAGCAAAGGAGTTCCTTCAGATTGGTATGCAGATTTGATTAAAGCTCCATGGACTCCTCCCGGTTGGGTCTTCGGATTTGCTTGGACAACAATAATGATTTGTTTTAGTATCTACATGTCGTATTTATGGCCAGTTGCCGAAAATAAAATTCTTTTAGTTACCTTATTTATCATTCAATGGATATTGAATGTAGGCTGGAATCCAACTTTCTTTTTTTACCACAATATTTTGGCTGGAATAGCTATTATTAGCGGCCTTACAATACTTATCGGGTTTTTACTCTTATTATATTTGCCTGAACTGAAAATAAAGACAATTTTGATACTTCCATATTTCATTTGGTTGTTAATTGCAACATCATTAAACGGTTACATATTATTAAAAAATTGATTTGAAATAAAACAAACTATGCCCAGCATAACCTAAACTACATTAAAAGGCATTTTAGCCAGACGTTAGCAATAATCAAAACCAAACATATGAAAACAAAGAAAAGCTTATTATTGATTTTGGGAATATGTCTCTTTTTCTCTTGTAAAGAAAATAATAAAGCGCAAATAGAAAATACTGCTGTTGTCTATTTTGGTGGTGATATTATAACGATGGTTGGCGAAACACCTCAATATGCTGAAGCAATTGTTGTCAAAGATGGCGAAATAAGCTTCGTAGGTTCATCTGATGAGGCAACGGAAATGGCTGGGGAAGGACATCAAATGATAAACTTAAATGGAAAGACTTTGATGCCAAGTTTTATTGACCCTCATAGCCATTTTATAAACTCTTTGGGGATGAGTAGTCAAGCCAACTGTTCACCATCACCTGTTGGTGAAGCTGATGATGTGGCTGGCATTATTAAATCGTTAAAAGACCTGAAGACCCTAAAAAGCATTCCTGATGAACAATTGATTATAGGGTATGGCTATGATGATACCGTAATGCCCGAAGGCCAACTTTTAAATCGGGACGATTTGGATAGCGCCTTTCCAAATAACCCAACAATGGTCATGCATGTGTCTTTGCATGGCGCTGTCTTAAATTCAAAGGCAATGGAGCAGTTTGGTATTACTGCTAAAACTGAAACGCCACCTGGTGGAATTATTGTAAGAAAGCCAGGAACAAACGAACCCTATGGTCTAATCATGGAAACTGCATTTTTACCCGTTTTCGCCAACTTGCCCAAACCAACAGATGAACAATTGTCACAACAACTAAAAGATGGTCAAATGATATATGCAGCTGCAGGTATTACAACAGCACAAGAAGGAGCTTCTCATTTAGGGGATGTTGAAACTATACAAAAAGGCGCAGATAATAATTCTTTATTTATAGACGTAATATCCTATCCCTTTATTACAGAATATGACACTATTTTTAAACTGTATAGCCCTGACGATTTTGGCAAATACAACAACCATTTTAAACTAGGCGGCATAAAAATTACCATTGATGGCTCACCGCAAGGAAGAACGGCATTATTTACAACACCTTATTTAACTGGGGGACCAAGTGGAGAAAAAAACTGGTTGGGCGAATCAACTTTTTCACAAGAAGAAGTAAACCAAATGCTTAAAAAGGTATACGATAAAGGCATACAATGTACGTTTCATGCAAACGGTGATGGAGCCATAGATATGTGCATCAAAGCTCATGAATTTGCAAGTGACGATGAGCCTACAAAAGAACGAAGAACCACCATAATCCATTCTCAGTTTGTTCGTCTAGATCAACTTGATAAATATGTGGAATATAAAATGATTCCATCACTATACACAGAGCACACGTTTTTCTTTGCAGATGCCCACATTAAAAACAGAGGATTGAAACAAACTTCATTTCTTAGTCCTATGAAAACAGCCATTACAAAAGGACTAAAACCTACAAATCATACCGATTTCAATGTGGCACCAATAGACCAAATGATGGTCGTTTGGACTGCTGTAAATAGAATATCTAGAAATGGCGAAATTATTGGTGCAGATGAAAGAATTTCACCATATCAAGCCCTACAAGCAATAACAAGCAGCGCGGCTTATCAGTACTTCGAGGAAGATAAAAAAGGAACTCTAGAAAAAGGTAAATTGGCCGATTTGGTCATACTTGACAATAACCCTTTAAAAATAGACCCGATGAAAATAAAAGAAATAAAAGTTTTAGAAACTATTAAAGAAGGACAAACAATATTTAAGAAATAACTATTGCCAACACCGTGTAAAAATAACCCGCCTGCCAGACGAGCAGGTTGCTTGTGCTCGCCTACTCGGAAAATCTTTTCGGATTTCCAGCTACGAACCATACACAGACCGTTAGCTAACATAAAAAACCACAAGAAATATTACTCCATCTAGGTATTCAACCAATCGCTAAACTATGAAATACAATGCTTTTCTTTCTTACAGTCATTCCCAAGATACTGACTTAGGTACCAGCCTTGAAAAAGCCCTTGAAAAATTTGCCAAACCTATTTTTAAGCGTCGTGCATTAGAAATATTTAGAGATGCAAATGATCTTTCGCTTGCTTCTGATTTAGGAGACAAAATTAGAAATGGTCTTGAAGAGTCTGAGTATTTTGTTTGCATGGCCAGTAAGCTATACGCACAATCCAAATGGTGCCAACGCGAAGTAGAGTATTGGCTAGAACACAAATCAATTGACAAGTTTATCATTGTTCTTACGGATGGTGACATTCAATATGATGAGAACACCAACGATTTTGATTGGAAGAAAACTACAGCTCTTCCTAAAAACCTTTCTGGAGCTTTTAAAGGAGAACCTTTCTATTTGGATTTTCGCAACTTAGGACTAAAAGAAAACCTAAATCTCGACCAACCAGAATTTAGAAAACGATTAGTGTTACTAGCTGCAACGATTCATGGTAAATCTGTAGGAGACATGGAAGGTGAAGCTGCTAAACAGCATAAGCGTACCATGCGCATAAGAAATGCAGCCATCAGTATTTTAAGTGTACTCTTAGTGATTGCCATTGGAGCATCTATTTTTGCTGTGAATAAAAAGAACGAAGCTTTGCTTTCAACATATATTGCCAACTCTCAAGGCCAGTTTAATGAAGACCCAACCAAATCTTTGCGTCTAGCAGAAGCGGCTTATAATTTTGCCAAAAAGAAAAACTTTCCAACAACGGAAGCTGCGGAACAGCTTATAAAAGTATTTTATAGCGGTTTTGGGTTTTATCAAGACCCATCGCTAGATTTGCCGAATTTTACCGAAGAAGAAACCCGAAGCTATACCGACACAAACAATCCTATTTCTAAAGATATCTTAAGACTAACAGATTCTATTTGGAATACGATTCCTAAAGACTATTACCTACAAAATCAATCGGACTTATATATTGATGAAGCTAATAGCAATGGTATTTATGTGGTGTCCAGTAATGCACTTAATTTTTCCAGAATCTACTTTATTACCAAAGATTACGACGGCTACACTATTGACTCTTCAGATATAATATTATCTAGCTTTAATGGTTATACAGGTTATATACAAGATATTGATATATCGGAAGATGGTAGATTTACACTTCTAGGTTCTGCCAACGGTAAAACGGCCTATATAGAAAATGAAGGGTATCGTTATAATGCTGATCGGAATATCTTTAAAGATAGAGCTATACTAAAGTCTAGTGATGCTTTTCCAGTGCGATACGTGTCTTTTATAAATGGTTATGAATACATAGGTGTAGCCAGTTTTGATAGTGAATATGTAAATGGCATACGCCAAGACAAGGAACGAACGGTGTATTATTATAAATCACTTCCGTTTCCTTATATTGAAATGGTGAATACCAATAATGATTATGGCAATTTATCTCTAGATGGGCATTACTATATGGTACCAGAAAAAACCGATGTTAATCCCGATTTTTGGTTTCACTATGCACAAGCTGTGAAAACGACTGAAGGAGAACTAATTGCAGAATTCCCAGATTCTAAAGGTCTTGGTCAAACGGCTATAACTAGCTTAGATGAGGAATTCTTAGCAAGCTATCAAGGTATTTTTAATGCGGATAATGACCTGCTTATTGCATTAAACCTTGACACCATTGATAATGCAGGCGTTAATGTAAGTTTCTCGAAGGACAGTAAATTTCTAAAAGTGAGTTACCTAGACGGGTTGCAACGCATTTTTGCCTTAGACCCAGAGTTTATTATTAAACGCATTAATGAAACAAGCTCCATGGGTAATATAGCGCACTTAAGCGATACCGACAAAGAACGATTTCTTATTAGTGATTAAAATTAAATCAAAAATAATGTGAGCAAACTTCTAAAATTAATCGTAAAATGAAATAATGTTTAAAAAAATAATGAAAGGCTAACAAAGTACTGTGGTAAAAAACCGAAAGAAAATAAATTCAACATTTTTCCTAATAACAATGCCCTTTACCTTATATTATTCTTGAACTTTTAACATAATGAATGTTTCTTTCCTTCAAATAATTTAAAACATAATTAAAACAAACCTCATATTTCCCAACTAACTCTGGAGGAAAAACTCCTTTCTCAGAAAACAATCCTTCAAGAAACATATTGGCTGCAGCAGTTGCAGTATAGCCTGTCGTTCTAGCCATCGAAGATGTTTCGGTTGCTTTGCAGTATTCATCATGTAAATTGTAAGTTACTTCTTCAATTTTTCCTTTGGCATTTTCTCCTTTAACAGTCACTCTCATCACGGTTAACTCTTCTTCTGTTTCTCCTAATTTCCATTCATTAAACAATATTTTACTGGTAAAGTCTAATGGAGAAACCATATATCCCTTTACATCAATCTTTTCTTGACTAAAAAATCCACTTTCTTTTAGCACCTTAACGTACTCAACATGACCAGGATAACGCAGCGTCTTTTCTTTCATGTTAGCAATATGAGGCATGGTATAAATGATAGATCGTAACCCATCAGAATTAAATGATTCTAATGTTCCAACTTTATCAAACTCAACATAATCGCAATCGGTTAAGGGTTCACGAACTACTTCTACACTATGCTCTACATATCGTGCGGGACGCGTATACTCTTCAATAACATCAATTGGAGAGAAAGGCGCTTTATAACAAAAAGGCCATTTTTTTGTTTTAGGCAAACCGCCTACTAAACATTCAAAATCGGTTAGTTTCATGGTTTCGTTGTAGTGCCCAAGTATGATATTATCCATCCCTGGAGCTACACCACAATCTACAATCGCGGTCACCTTTTTCTCTTTTGCTAAAGCATCCAATTGCAACGAATTTTCAGGAAAAAATGAAATGTCTATCACGTTCATTTCTGCTTCAATAATTGCTCGAAGCGTTTCAAAACCTAAAAAACCAGGTACAGCACAAATCACTAAATCGAATTGTTTTATTGTTTTTTTAAGCTCTTCTTTATTGGTAACATCTAATTGGCATATAGTTAAACTGTTACACTTTTGTTTGGCTTTACCTAATACGTCTTGGCTTAAATCTGTTAACGTTACTTGATGATTTTTAGCCATGTCTATTGCCATGGTACTTCCTACCATACCGGCACCCAATACTATTACATTACTCATGATGAAAAAAATTAAAAGATTGAATTTTTGATTTTGTCATTCCGAACTGAGTCGAAGGATTAAAAATTATTTTAGCCCACTTCAACAAGCTTGGCGTAACAATACTAGAACAAATAAGCTATAAACCAGGAATAAATACCCGAGGCATTTGGTTAGTTATTTATACTTTTTATTTGCGTAGTGTAAATGTAGTAATTTAAAATATAGCTATTAACTTTCTGGTTAAATAGGATTAATAAAAGCTAAAAAGAATACTTCTTTGTCTTTTATTTTTTATCAAAAAATGTAAAAAAGTAAGCTAATAAAACTTAAATTACATATTTGCACTTCACCTTCAAAAACGTAATTTCGTCAAAACGTTGTAGCCAATTAAAAAATGACAAGAATGAAAATTAAAGAAATATTTTCGACATTTATAGGTCTAATTTTTTTTAGCCAAATATTTGCTCAAAATGAAATCAAACTGAATAAGAAAACTCCTTTATCAATTGGAGAGAAAATTGAATTTCATTCGGAAATTCTCAATGAAAATAGAATTTTAAACATTTACTTGCCAAATGGATATTCAAAAGATTCATTAAAAACATATCCCATCATTTATCTATTAGATGGTTCACTTGACGAAGATTTTATTCATATTTCGGGACTTGTACAATTTGGTTCATTCTCCTGGATTAATATGATTCCTGAATCCATTGTTGTTGGAATATCTAATATTGATAGAAAAAGAGACTTTACATATCCAACTAATAATGAAAAGGACAAAATTGACTTTCCAACAACCGGTAAATCAGAAGACTTTATCAATTTTATTGAAAAAGAATTACAACCAGTTATAGAAAAAAATTATAACACAGACTCTATTACGACTTTAATTGGACAGTCGCTTGGTGGACTATTAGCAACTGAAATCCTATTTAAAAAACCAGATTTATTTGACAATTATATTATTGTAAGTCCAAGTTTATGGTGGGATGACGAATCACTACTTAAATACACACCAACTTTATACACATCAAAAAAATCAATTTTTATTGGTTTTGGAAAAGAAGGTCAAATAATGGAAAGAACCGCGAAAGAATTGTATGATAAGTTAAAGCTCCTAAAGAATGAAAATACAACCCTCAATTTTGAGTTTTTTGAAAATCAAAATCACGGAGATGCCTTGCATTTAGCAGTTTATACTGCATTTGAAAAAATATTTAAAAAAGAATAAAAATAATCGGCTCCAACACTTTCTAAAATTTATGTTCACATTTAAACTAAATAACGAACNTACAAATATTCAATAAACAATTTGTTACAACATAAAAATCTTTGATTTTCCAGTCGCACAAATCTTATAAATAACCCTTAGCAAGAATTAAAAAACAAAACAATTAAANATACTTGTGTGTTATATTAATGATGTGTTCTGAAAATATTCATACATACGTAAAGCCTTTGGTTACGAAAAGAATAAATTAATATTTAAAAAATCATACGAAGAATCCTGAAATTTGTCTTAAATTAAAGCAACCAGTAAAGAAGATTATTCTATGAAGCAAACGGTACTCACCCTTTGTACCAAACTGTCGCTTACGGTAATGGTTCAAGTACAAAAATTTGGCTATGTAAATTCGAACCGCCATATTAAGTGAAATACCCGCCGTAGAACAAGCTGATGCTGGCTTAGCTGCCTTCTAAAAGCAATTGGAAAACAATGGGGAAGCAATGGTCAAATCTTATCAGAAAACTGTTCTTGAGCTACAACAACTTATAGAACGTGGTGAATTGCCTCCTAATGAGCAAGAAAAGCGACCTAAATATTAAAAACGAATAACAAATTGCTGCATGTAAGTGCTTAGAATTTGAGACAATAAATTAAGCTTCTAATGGGATAATTAAACCAATAAAATAAACAATGAAATTTATAGATTATTACGAAATCTTAGAACTAACCAAAGCAGCCTCACAAGACGATATAAAGAAGGCTTATCGAAAGCTTGCTAGAAAATATCATCCTGACTTAAACCCGAACAACAAAGAAGCAGAAAAGAAATTTAAGGAAATAAATGAGGCTAATGAAGTATTGAGTCATGCTGAAAATCGAAAGAAATACGATCAATACGGTAAAGACTGGAAACACGCTGACGCTTTTGAAGCGGAAAAAAATAGACATCAACAATCACGAAGTCGCCCAGGCAAGCATTATCAAGAAGAAGAATACTCCGGCGATTTTTCCGACTTCTTTGAATCAATGTTTGGAGGAAAGGGAAGACAAAACAATCAAACAAAATTTAGAGGACAAGATATTAATGCGTCGTTGCACCTCAAATTGACGGAGGTCTATAAAACTCAAAAACAGACAATTACTGTAAACGGGAAGAATATCCGGCTTACTTTTCCGGCGGGTATTGAGAATGGTCAGATTATCAAAATAGCGGGATATGGAACACCCGGGGTAAACAGTGGACCTAACGGTGATTTGTTTATTACTTTTTCCATTGAAAATGACACAAAATTTAAACGAGATGATAGTAATTTGTATACCAATGTAGAAATTGATCTTTATACTTCTTTATTAGGAGGCGAGATTTTAGTGGATACATTAGATGGCAAAGTAAAACTTAAGGTAGCCCCCGAAACACAATCCGGGTCGACTGTCAAGTTAAAAGGGAAAGGATTTCCAGTGTATAAAAAAGAAGGACAGTTTGGAGATTTATTCATTAATTATCAAGTCAAACTTCCAACACAACTCACTGAAGAGGAAAAAGAACTGTTTACGAAACTAAAAACAATTAGAACCAATGAAAACAAATAGCTTAATTCATATCGAGCAAGTGTGCACTAATTGTAAAGTTGATGCATCTTTCATTCAATCCATACACGAGCTTGGTCATATAGAATTGATAGTTGAAAGTAATGAGCATTATATTACTGAAGAACAATTAAAATCGTTAGAAAGTTTAATTTTCTTTCATACGGAACTTCAAATCAATATAGAGGGTATAGATGCAATAGCGCATTTATTGAAAAAAGTTGAAAGTTTACAAAATGAATTAATAGTCACAAAAAATAAATTAAGTTTTTATATTAATGAGTAAAGGGGAGAATTAACAATTGGTATTTTAAATCCAACAATTTTTTTTTATCAGACTGCTAAAATTCCAACGAATCAAAATAGACGCTAAGTAATACATTAAAATAAGATTCACAGTAAAGGCCGAAAAGTTTTCGCAAGAAGTGCTAAGAGCAACCCATAACCAATGATAAAATTCTTTAGAAAAATTAGACAAAAACTGTTGATTGAAAATAAATTCAGTAAGTATATTATTTATGCTATAGGTGAGATTCTACTTGTCGTTATCGGAATTTTAATTGCAGTAAGCGCTATCCGTGTAATTAACGATTATAGTAACTCAAAAAAAAGCTAATTACTTATTGACGCTAAATAACGATATTTTAAAAATAGAAGCTAAAGTGTTGTCCTTAAAGGACTAATAGAACCAAAGGATCATTGCTCTGGAAATTAAAGACAATTAAATTTAATGACTAAATATTGGATTCTATTAGAAAAGAAAAACCGTAATTAACTGCCAACGAGTTTATTACGGTTTTCTAAAGTACTGATGGCGGGACTTGAACCCGCACGTCCTAATGGACACAGGATTTTAAGTCCGGCGTGTCTACCAATTCCACCACATCAGCATTATGATAAAAATTCTACTTCGCCAAGGCTTAGGAGAACGAAGAGAGCGAAAAACGGGATTCGAACCCGCGACCTCCACCTTGGCAAGGTGGCGCTCTACCAACTGAGCTATTTTCGCAATAAATAAAGAACGATGCTTTAAGCATAAAGCGGTTGCAAATTTAAAATTTTTACACCAAATGCAAAGCCTTTTTAAAGAAATATATAATAAAATTATTTCTTCATTTTTATCTTAGCATTGCGCTGTAACATTCGTTTTATTTCATTAAGTTTCATTAATGCCTCAACAGGTGTAAGTGTATCTATATCAATGTCGAGAATTTCATCTCTCAATTCTACTAATAGTGGATCGTCCAATTTGAAAAAGCTCAATTGCATCTCATCTTTGGAAATTGATTTCATTTCTTCCGTTAATTCTTCTGAAGAATGTGATTTCTCCAATCGTTTCAAAATTTTATTCGCCCGATTCAGAACCGCTTGTGGCATACCTGCCATCTTAGCAACATGAATTCCAAAGCTATGATGAGAACCTCCTGGAACTAATTTCCGAAGAAATAACACATCATCTTTCAACTCTTTTACTGAAACATTATAGTTCTTTATCCGCGGAAAAGTCTCTGTCATTTCATTAATCTCATGATAATGCGTAGCAAAAAGGGTTTTTGCCTTAGAAGGATGCTCGTGTAGATATTCACTTATGGCCCATGCAATTGAAATACCATCATAGGTACTTGTTCCTCTACCAATTTCATCTAAAAGCACTAAACTTCGCTCCGAAATATTATTCAATATACTTGCCGTTTCATTCATCTCGACCATAAATGTCGATTCTCCCATCGAAATATTATCACTGGCACCAACACGTGTAAATATCTTATCAACATATCCCATTCGCACTGCCCTTGCAGGAACATAACTGCCCATTTGAGCTAACAACACAATTAGCGCTGTTTGCCTTAAAATAGCCGACTTTCCGCTCATATTCGGTCCTGTAATCATTATGAGCTGCTGATTTTCCCTGTCCAGAAATACATCATTGGCTATATACGGATTATCGGGGGGTAATTGTCTTTCGATTACTGGATGACGACCTTCTTTAATATCAAGATCAAAACTATCATCGAATAAGGGGCGACTATAATTTGCAGCTTTCGCCTGACTAGCAAAGGAACATAAGCAATCTAACTCGGCTATCAAAACAGCATTTTGTTGCACAGATCCTATAAACTGAAGAGACCACTCTACAAGTTTAATAAACAATTCCTGTTCTATAGATCCAATTTTTTCCTCGGCGCCAAATATTTTAGATTCGTACTCCTTGAGTTCCTCTGTAATATATCTTTCTGCATTTACAAGAGTTTGCTTGCGAATCCATTCCTCAGGGACTTTATCCTTATGTGTATTCCGGACTTCAATATAATAGCCAAAAACATTATTGGATGCAATTTTCAAAGAGCTAATCCCAGTTCTTTTAATTTCACGAGCTACCATCTGATTTAAGTATTCCTTCCCACCGGTAGAAATATTGCGTAATTCGTCCAGAGTTTCATTAAACCCTTCAGCAATAGTATTTCCTTTTAAAATGTTTACTGGCGCATCCTCGTTTAAAGTTTCCTTTATTTTGGCCCGGAGTAATTCACAATTCTGAAGTTGCTCCCCTATTATTTTTACAGACTCATTTTCAGACAACAAGGCTTGTGCTTTCACAGGAACAATAGCTTCTAAAGAATTTTTTAAGTGAATAACCTCCCGTGGATTTATCTTTCCTGTGGCTACTTTAGAAATCAATCGCTCTAAATCACCTATACGTTTTATGTACTGCTGAATTTTATCTAAAACCACAGAATTATCAATGAGATAATTTACGACCTCATGTCGTCGTGTTATTTTTTCAACACTCTTTAACGGAAGTGCCATCCATCGCTTTAACAAACGCCCCCCCATTGGTGAAATGGTCTTATCTATAACCTCTAATAAAGTAACCGCATTTGGCTGATTAGAATGATATAACTCCAAATTCCTAATGGTAAAACGGTCCATCCAAACATATTCATCTTCAGCGAGACGAGCAATTCGAGCAATATGCTGTAATTTATTATGTCGAGTTTCGCCTAAATAATGCAACGCCGCACCCGCCGCTATTACCCCTTCTTCCAAGTGATCTATGCCAAATCCTTTCAAATTTTTGGTAGCGAATTGTTTTTGTAATGTTTCGCTGGCATAATCAATTTGAAATACCCAATCTTCCAAATAAAAAACATTAAAGGAATCTCCAAAGCTGTCCGAAAATAGCTTTCTTTTCTGCTTGCTAAATAGAATTTCAGAAGGGTTAAAATTTTGAAGCAACTTATCTATATATTCAGCACTACCTTGGGCACATAAAAACTCACCAGTAGATACGTCCAAAAATGAAACGCCTAGCTCTTTTTTTCCAAAATGAACGGCAGCCAAAAAATTATTGGACTTAGACTGTAAAATATCATCGTTTAAAGCTACACCGGGAGTGATTAATTCAGTCACTCCCCTCTTCACTATGGTTTTTGTTTGCTTTGGATCTTCTAACTGATCACATATTGCAACACGACATCCCGCCATTACTAGCTTAGGTAAATAGGTGTTCAAAGAATGATGAGGAAAGCCCGCCAATTCTACATGATCACCGCCGTTATTTCTTGCAGTTAAGGTAATATTTAGTATCCTCGCTGCACGAACCGCATCTTCTCCAAAGGTCTCATAGAAATCTCCAACACGAAACAACAATAACGCATCTGGATATTTCGCCTTGATGGTATTATATTGTTTCATTAAAGGAGTTTCCTTTGTTGCCATAAATCTTTTATTCTGAACTAGTAAAAGTATGGAAATTGTCCATTTTTAAAAAGTATGAATTATTTGATTTGCTTTGTTTTATTAACAATTCTGATTAGATAATTAGTTAATTGAATTCGTAGATTTTACATTTGTAACTTTCCAACCTTTATGAAATATAGAAAATTAAAGAATAGTGAACTCGATCGTGTTAATCAAGACGAATTTAAAAATTCAGAAAAAACGTCTTTAATTATTATACTTGATAATATAAGAAGCCTAAATAATATTGGCTCAGTATTTAGAACAGCTGATGCATTTTTAATTGAAAAGGTATATCTATGCGGAATCACTGCCCAACCACCCCATAAAGACATTCAAAAAACCGCCCTAGGCGCAACTGATAGTGTAACGTGGGAATATTTCGAGGATACACTGAATCTTATTCAAAGATTGCAAACTGAAGGGGTTATTGTAGCTTCAATTGAACAAGCTCAAAATTCTATTTCTTTAGACATTTTTTCAATTCAAAAGAATAAAACTTACGCTATTATTTTTGGAAATGAAGTAAAAGGAGTTGCTCAAGAAGTTGTCTCAGCAAGTGACCTTGTTATTGAAATACCCCAATATGGAACTAAACACTCGCTAAATATTTCTGTAAGTGTTGGAATTGTAGTCTGGGATATCTTTAGCAAATTAAAAGCTTAAAGTAAATTATCGCAAAGATACCTTCAACTGATTATTTTGCTTAAGATAGTTAAATAATCTTGCCGATTCTCCATAAAATCTAGGTCAGAAATATCAATTATTTTTATATTATCATTGTGCCTAGATTTAACAAATTCGAAATAGCCATCGCTAATTTTTTGAAGATATGTAGCTTCAATCCCCTGCTCGTAAATACGCCCTCTTTTTTTAATGTTTTCGAGTAAGCGATCGGTGTTTTGATATAAATAAACATAAACATCTGGTTTGGGAAGTTCCTTGTGCATCAGATTAAATAGTTTTTTGTATAAACTAAATTCCTCTTCTTGCAAGGTTACCTTCGCAAAAATTAGAGACTTAAACACATCATAATCAGCCACAACACTATCTTTAAATAAATCAAACTGGGTAATATCTTCAAGTAGTTGCTGATAACGATCGGCTAAAAAAGACATTTCTAAAGGAAAAGCATATCGTTGCTGATTTTTATAAAATTTCGGCAAAAATGGATTGTCCTTGAATCGCTCTAAAATCAGTTTTGCATTCAAATCATTGGCTAATAGTGTTGCCAAACTAGTTTTACCAGCTCCAATATTTCCTTCAATTGCTATGTAATTAAAACTGGACAAAAAATAATCCTTTCCTGGATTTTTCAACCACTTAGATTGCTTTATAATAGTGCTATTATCACTTGTCTCAGATAATAACATAACAATACTTTTTCCAAGTTTAGGATGAATCAATTGAGAATTCAATTCGGCCAACGGTAAGAGAACAAATTTTCTATTTTGAATATGTGGATGTGGAATTGTAAGTGATTTAATTTCCTTTATTAAATCATCCACAAATAAAATATCAATATCGATAGTTCTTGAAACGTATTTGGCTGAATGATTAATCTCTCTACCAAGGCTTTTTTCAATTAAACCAATTTTTTCCAAAACTTTTCGTGGAGAAAACGTACTGCGAACCAGTAAGACACAATTAAAAAAATCATCCCCTTCAAATCCCATGGCAGGTGTTTGATAAACAGCTGAAATTTTAGCAATACTTCCAATCTGCTCAAATATTAAATCGACTGCCCTTTGGAGAAAATCAAATTTATTGCCTTGGTTACTTCCTAGCGAAAGATATATGTCTTGAAGTGGTTTGATGAATTCTAATTTTAAAATTGAAATGAAAAAAATATTAATACAATCAGGCTAGACACAAATTATCAATATAATTTATTAGTGTAACTACAATTTAAAAATGTCTAGACTAATTTAAAACGAAAGTAGGGAAAAGAAAAATAGTTCTAATATATTTACATGTATAACAAAATTTCATGGAAACATATTCAGTAACGGATCGATTGTTAGCTCAGCGTATTTACCTTATACTGGCAGCGTTATTTATTGCATCCTTAGTTGCTTCTAACTTAATATTTCAGAAATTTTTCTATTGGAATTTCTTCGGAATGTACAAATTTGAGATTTCAGTAGGAATATTACCTTATCCTATCACTTTCTTAATTACGGATATTATAAGTGAAGTCTACGGAAAGAAAAAAGCTAATGAAGTGGTAACTGCTGGAATTTTCGCTTCCTTTTTTTCACTGCTGATAGTTTTTGTTTCCAATTTAGTTCCCGCTACTTCTTGGAGCCCTATAAATGATTCATTGTTTACAAAGGTATTTGGTGCAACTGCTATTGCAGTGCTTGCTTCTATGATGGCATATTTACTTGCACAATATATTGACATTCAAATATTTCATTTTTGGAAACGAGTAACCAAAGGAAAACATCTTTGGCTTCGAAATAATTTTTCAACTTTTATCTCTCAGTTCGTTGATACCTTTACTGTTTTGTTATTATTATGCAGCTTTGGAAAAATAGAATGGAGTAGGTTTGAATCGCTACTAATTGGTGGCTTTTTATTTAAAGTAATAATCGCACTATGCGATACTCCTTTCTTATATGTTACCGTTTATGCTTTCAGAAAACGCTTCGGACTGAAAATGGGTGAAGAATTTAAAATTTAATTTACAGAAATTCTTACAACATAGCCTTCATTACTACGGATATTAAAAACCGTATTGTCCTCAAAAATTAAATATTGCCCCTTGATACCTTTTAAAACTCCCTCGTAATAGGGAGTGTTGTCAAGATTTAAACTTTTAGGATTCTTCGGATATTGAAGTACAGGAAAAATTAAATTTGTCTCGGTATTATTTTCTAAAAAATATGCTAAAGCTTCTTTAGGAATATATTGTTTTAACTTATTGCGCCACTCAACCAAATCTTCATCTTTGATTTCATTTTTAAGCATTGTTCTCCAGTTCGTTTTATCCCCTATATGATCTTTAAGAGCCACTTCCGTAATACCCGCTAAGTACCTATTGGGCACTTCTACAATTTCAATAGCCTCATGAGCCCCTTGATCAATCCAACGAGTAGGTACTTGTGTCTTCCGAGTAACTCCTACTTTTACATCACTGCTATTTGCTAAATACACTATATGTGGCTGTAATTGCACCTTTTTTTCGTAATCCAAATCGCGATCTTCTTTGCCTAAATGAGCAGTACTTAATTCAGGATGTATTATCCAATCTGCTGCCTGTGGTATTTCAAAAAAACAATCATAGCAAAATCCCTGACGGTAAATTTTTTTTCCCAATCCGCAATTTAAACATTGATAGCGCAAAAAAGTGATGGATATTTTTTTGTCTAGTAGTTGATTTACAGCAAGGAAGTCATTTTCGAAAACCAAATAATACTGTACGGGGGAACCATTTTCGGTTTGCATTTTTGTTAAAACTCCTTCGTATTTCATAATAATAAAATCGCTATTTTTATAACATAAAGATAGCTCAAAAATATGCCAATCCCCATAGTAAATTCCATTGCCTCTTGGTTTTTAAAAAAGCGATTTCACCAAATTGAACTTTTTTTAAAATATCCAATTGAAGTGCAGGAAGAATTATTACAGAATCTAATTCTAAAGGCAAAAAATACTGAAATTGGCAGGCTATATGATTTTGATAGTATTAAGTCCTATCGTGAATTTGCAAATCGAATTCCAATTACAACTTACGAAGAGAACGAAAAACAAATTGAACGCGCAAGACGTGGTGAGACCAATATTTTTTGGCCCACTCCAATTAATTGGTTTGCTAAATCGAGTGGCACTACCAATGCGAAAAGTAAATTTATACCGGTTAGTAGTGATTCACTTGAAGACTGTCACTATGCTGCAAGTAAAGATTTACTTTGCATGTACCTTAATAACAATCCTGAATCGCAACTATTTCTGGGTAAAAGCCTCAGATTAGGAGGTAGTAAAGAACTATACGAAGAAAATGGAACCGTGTTTGGCGATCTTTCCGCAATACTTATTGATAATATGCCTTTTTGGGCTGAGTTTAGTAGTACGCCTAGTAGTGAGGTCTCGCTAATGAATGATTGGGAGACCAAAATGCAGGCTATTGTTAATGAAACTATTAAGGAAAATGTTACGAGCTTAGCGGGTGTACCCTCTTGGATGCTAGTTTTATTGAATAATGTAGCAGAGACTACAGGGAAAGGTAATCTTTTCGATGTTTGGCCAGACCTTGAAGTATATTTTCATGGAGGAGTGAATTTTGATCCTTATCTAAATCAATATAAGAAATTATTGCCTAGATCCAATTTTAGATATTATGAAACCTATACTGCTTCCGAAGGATTTTTCGCTATTCAGGATCAAAACGACGAGAAAGATTTACTTTTAATGCTGGACTATGGCATTTTCTATGAATTTATTCCAATGGACGTTTATGGAACTATAGAGGAAATGGCAATACCATTAAATGCCGTGGTGTTAAATAAAAATTATGCGATAATAATCACTACAAACGCTGGCTTATGGCGATATAAAATAGGAGATACAGTTAGATTTACTTCCATTCAACCTTATCGAATTAGGATAACAGGGAGAACAAAACATTATATAAACGTCTTTGGGGAAGAATTAATTATTGAAAATGCGGAAGCGGCTCTCAAAAGTGTATCACAACTCACTCAATGTGAGATAATTGACTATACAGCTGCTCCTATCTTTATGGAAGGAAATGAAAAAGGAGCTCATGAGTGGATTATTGAATTCAATACACCTCCTTCTGACTTACTTCTTTTCTCTAAATTATTTGACGAAGCCTTGCAAAATGTAAATAGTGATTATGAAGCAAAACGATTTAATAACATCACTTTAAATGCTCCAACTATTCACGAGGCTCGGAAACATTTATTTTATGATTGGCTTAAGAAAAAAGACAAATTAGGGGGACAACATAAAGTACCAAGACTTTTAAATACCCGAGAATTTCTTGAAGAATTACTGTCTCTTAATAAACAGTAAAACGTAAACATCGATAAAGAACACGATTTATCCGACTAAAATACACGTTATAAATTATTGCTTTTCAGTGTTTTATAACTAAATATAAGAAATTGTGCATTTCAACGAGTATCCCTCTCACTTGCTCTAAAAGTTTTGGTAGTCTTTTTCTTACTTCTTACGTTTGTGACATAATTATATGAATACCTTCTTAGATATGAATAGGATTTTATTAATAATAGTGATTTTAATTTTCACCGTGACAGTTACCTCATGTGGATCGACATTAGCAATTCAAAAAGACAAAAATGAGGTTGCGAGTTATACTATAAAGAACAAACAGGAATTAATGGAACAAAAAGTTTTCAATAAAAATATGAAAACAGTTATTGTAANACCCTAGTTTAGATAAGTTTTAGTAAGTTAGTTTTTTATAAAACCTCGAACACGCCAGTTCGAGGTTTTATTATTTTACAAGGCATTTTTAAGAAACAGCTTTTAACTTCTTTATGGTCGCTTTATTAAGCTTATCCAATACGTAATCTTGATTTACATGCAAAATTTTATCATCAGTACCAGGTAATTCAAACATAGCATCAGTTAAGACTGCTTCACAAAGTGAACGCAAACCTCTAGCGCCTAATTTGTACTCAACAGCTTGATCTACAATAAAATCTAAAGCCTCCTCAGTAACGACTAATTCAATGGCATCCATTTCAAACAACTTTTTATATTGCTTCATGATAGCATTTTTAGGTTCCGTTAAAATAGCTCTTAACGTACCTTTATCTAGTGGATTCATATATGCTAAAACCGGTAAACGACCAATGATTTCAGGAATTAATCCATAATCTTTTAAATCCTTCGGAATAATATATTTCAACAGATTATCACGTTCCAATGTATCTTCTTTTTTGGAAGCACTAAAACCAACAGCTTGCATATTAAGTCTCTTAGAAATATGACGTTCAATACCATCAAAAGCACCCCCAGCGATGAATAAAATATTTTCCGTATCTACCTCAATAAATTTTTGATCAGGATGCTTTCTTCCGCCTTTCGGAGGAACGTTCACAACCGTGCCTTCTAAAAGCTTAAGTAAAGCTTGCTGAACCCCTTCACCACTCACATCTCTTGTAATAGAAGGATTATCACTTTTACGAGCAATTTTATCAATCTCATCTATAAAAACGATACCATTCTGAGCCTTTTCAAGATTGTAATCTGCAGCTTGTAATAAACGGGTTAATATGCTTTCAACATCCTCACCCACATATCCTGCTTCTGTTAGAACGGTTGCATCCACTATTGCCAATGGCACATTTAACATACGCGCAATTGTTTTTGCAATTAATGTCTTGCCAGTCCCTGTTTGACCAACAATTATAATATTACTTTTTTGAATATCTATATCATCTTCAGATTTAGGCTGCAGTAATCGTTTGTAATGGTTATAGACAGCAACAGACATTATTCTTTTAGTCTCATCTTGCCCTATAACGTAATCATCCAAAAAAGCCTTGATTGATTTTGGCTTCTTTAGCATTACCTCTTTGGATAAATTGCTATTTACAGAGTGCAGTGCCTCTTCAGCAACTATTCCATGAGCTTGCTCAATACATCGATCACAAATATGGGCATCCAAACCTGCAATGAGCAGACTTGTTTCAGCTTTTTTACGACCGCAAAACGAACATTCTAAATCTTCTTTAGACATATTTTTTATCCTAAAATTCCAACTTTAACAAAAATACTTCTATCCTCTTGTTAAAATCTCATCAATCATACCATATTGCAAAGCTTTATCGGCCTTCATCCAATAATCACGGTCACTGTCTTCGTATACTTTATCGTAGGTTTGACCACTATGATTTGCAATTATTTTATACAACTCCTGTTTTAAGGTAATTATTTCTTTAGCAGTAATTTCGATATCACTTGCCTGGCCTTGAGCACCTCCCATAGGTTGGTGTATCATTACACGCGAATGCGTCAAACCACTGCGTTTTCCTTTTTCTCCCGCACATAATAAAACAGCCGCCATGGATGCAGCCATACCGGTACAAATTGTTGCAACATTTGGCTTTATGAACTGCATAGTATCGTAAATACCAAGTCCTGCGTAAACACTTCCGCCTGGTGAATTAATATAAATCTGAATATCTTTTGAGGCATCTGTACTCTCTAAAAACAACAATTGAGCTTGCACAATATTCGCAACTTGGTCATTGATTCCTGTCCCTAAAAAAATTATTCTATCCATCATTAAGCGAGAGAACACATCAAATATAGCGATATTCATTTGGCGTTCTTCAATAATGTTTGGAGTCAAATTAACAGGATACATACTGCTTACGATTTGATCATAATACATGCTATTAATCCCTTGATCTTTAATAGCAAAATTTTTAAATTCTTTTCCGTAGTTCATATTTTTCTAATCATTTTCTGAAAAAATAAAGGCGTTAAATTTTTAAAAAATTCAACGCCTAAAGATAACTATTTTATTGCTGAATTACTCGTAAGCTTCCTTTATGAATTTCTCATAAGAAATTTCTTTGGTCTTCAACTTTGCGTTTTTCTTAAAAAATTCAAGTAATTTATTAGTATTCAGCTGTTCACTAAGGCGTTTCACCTCATCTTGATTACCTAAAATTCTAGCAACAATACCATCTAGCTCTTCTTCCGTTGGATTCATTTGTCCAAACTGAGCCATCTGTCCTTTAATCATAGTTCTACTATAGTCCTTCAACTCTTCAAAAGTTACTTGAAGATTATTTTCCACTCGAAGTTTCCCCTCAATTAATTGATAGCGCAATCCTTTTTCACTCCTCTGGTATTCTGCTTTAGCCTCAGTCTCGGTCAATGGATTTTCTCCCGAAACTTGTATCCATTTTGTTAAAAATGTCTCTGGTAATGAAAATTCTGTATTATCAATTAAAGATTCAACAACATCATTAAGTAATTTTTGATCACTTTGTTGTTCGAATTGCTTTTCTGCATCTTCCTTAATTTTCACTTTTAATTCCTTTTCCGAAGCAATAACGGCCTTCCCAAATAACTTATCAAATAATTCCTGGTCCAATGTTGCCATTTCACGCTTATTTACTTCTGAAATTTTAAGGGAAACTTCAATGTCTAATCCATGAGCATCTTCATGAGTAACACCTAAATATTTTTGGTTATCATGATCGTCGTTAAACATTCCTTTAGTCTTCAAAATGACATCATCTCCAACCTTTGCACCAATTAAAGCTGAAAGTTGTTTCTTTCCAGCAATTACATCCATGCTGAAAGTTGTACTTTTATTTATATCCTTTTCAATTGCCGTAAACGTTCCCGTAATTTCGTCTTCTTTTTCAACTACATTTTTCGAAATCAATTTTCCATATTGCTTGCGAATGGATTTTACCTGATTGTCGAGCATTTTATCATCGGCGATAATTTTATAATGGGTAATACTCTTACCTTTTACGTCAACCTCAAATTCTGGAGAAAGACCTAATTCGAATTCAAATGAAAAATCATCCGAATTCCAATTTATTTCTGCTTCATTTTTAGGCAGTGGATTACCAAGAACATCCAACTTTTCTTCAGTTAAAAACTTCTGTAAACCTTCTTGTAACAACTTATTTACCTCTTCAACTAGAACCGCTTTCCCGTATTGTTTTTCAACCATTCCCAAAGGAACGTGACCTTTTCTAAAGCCAGGAATATTTGCTGTTTTGCGATAATTATTCAACACCGAGCTAACTTTGTTCGAATAATCTTCCTTTTTGATATCAACTATAACAACAGCGTTAAGTTTATCAATGTTTTTTTTTGTAATGTTCATCTTTTCTGAAAAATTTCCCTATAAAAATTGGGTTGCAAAAGTATAATTTTTTGAGCAACCCAACAAATTTTTACAAACTGTAATTCGGCTATTTATTTTGCTTTTCAAAAAGACCATACAACACTGATTGCAAAAAGGATAGCAAAATACTGAAAAGCAATGCCCACCAAATATTTTCTACAGCAAATCCATCGATAAAGTATCCGGCCATTAATATTATAATACCATTCACTATGAACAAAAACAATCCAAGAGTGATTATTGTAAGCGGAAGTGTTAACAAAACCAATATCGGCCTAACAATTAGTCGCAATAAGGCTATAACTATAGCAACTATAATTGCCGAAAGATAACCTTCAACCGTTACTCCAGGCAATATTTTCGACAAAAAAACTACTGCAAGAGCAGTAACTAATAATCTTAATAATAAATTCATTTCTTCGATTTTAGAGATTTAAAGATAAAAAAAACGTCTATAAAATTTATAGACGTTTTTTTTATCTTTAACTATATCTTAATATTAGTTATTAGTAACCATAATTGTTCCATAGCTACCAATATCTACTTTTGGAATTGTAGCATTATATTTGGCATTGATAACATCAATAATTGTATTTGCAGTATAGGCATATCCTCTAGGTGTAGGGTGAACGCCATCTAAAGAAAATGCTCCGCCCGTCACGAATTTAGAGGTTAATACTCCACCATCATAAGAAACTCCTTGATTAGCTACTTCTGCTAATGCAGTTTTAGCATCAACATAGCCCAAATCATTAGCTGCAGCAATTGCATTTATTGTAGCATTATAAGCAGAAGATGCATTGGCAACATAGCCTTGTTCAATGTTTGATAGAACATATTGATCCTCTAAAGGTATAGACACCCCGATTACAAATTGTGGATTCCCAGGATCTGGCGTAGTACCTAAAACCGATGCTGCTGTCAAAACTATTAAATCATTAGCCTTCACTTGACGTAACTGACTTAATAAACCAGCGGTAAGTGGATCTAAATTAAATGGAGGTCCTTGAAGATAGCCTCCAATATCGGTTAAATTATCATCAACCATAATTGGATAATTCATTCCTGCCGAAAAATTTACTTGACGTAAAGCCGCCTCTGCTGCAGTGATAACGCCAAACGAAACAAGTCCGGGTAAAGCTTGGGTATTATAAGCTGCAAATTGCGCATTTAAAGCCGCCGCGGTAGCCGCATCTAATGGAATTGACTGAGCAGGTACCGTAGTAAAATAAGGAATAGATGTCACATCCGCAATATTTATTAATACTCCTTTAGCACCACCAGCAGTTAAGGCATTAACTTGAGCACTATAGGCTCCGGCAAATACAATAGGATCTGTAATATCATTCGATCCATAAGATGAAGGATCATAATTACCCAACTGATCAACTCCTACCCCGCCTGAAGTAGCATAACTTAAGATATCGTTATTCCCAATCCATAAACTAAAAAATGAAGGATTTAAAGAAGCTGCATCCTCTATTACTGTTGAAGTGCTACTTGATGCAAAACGAGCATAGTAGGGGTTTGCGGCACCAGTTGGAACACCGGCAACATTTCCATAACCAGGCGCTAATAAATGAAAGCTCTTTGCTCCAGGAACACCCATATTGTTATAAGGTCCTTTTACACTTGTATTAATATCTGTCGTTGGATTCCCAACCAAACGAACTGGCCCAGGGTTACCGTTAGAATTTACCGCCAATACGAACCTATTTTCAGTAACCTGAGTTCCACTAAGAAGTAGACCCCCAATATTATCATCCATTAAAGGTTGCGTAAACTCTCCACCTCCAGCAAGTGCAAATTGTTGCGCTAAAATATTCGGATAGGAATTTTTTTGTCCGGTAATATATAAAGCCCCATCTGCATAACCTGCTGTCAAAGAATTTCCTACTGAAACAAATTTAGACAAATTTGCTGTCCCACTAGTGTAGAACCCATCTGAAGTTACGGGGTTATCAAACTCCGCCTCACAACTTACCAACCCAATGATTAATAAGCTTAATACTATTTTTATAGTGTTTTTCATTTGTTCTATTTTTTTCAATTACATTTTATAACTAACTCCTAAACCAGGTACAAAGACAGAAGATTTATAGCTTCCACTAAATGGAACAGATTGTCCATTTTCGAAATAAGCATCATAGGAAGCATCCACTTCTTTAAAGTGCAAGTATAAAAACGAAGCATCTATTTCAAAATGTTCGCCAAGAACGTAAGTTAAACCTGCAGTATAACCATTACTATCATTACGTGGTGTTTCTGGAGCAAAATACCCCGGTTGAACCGGTGATTCATCAAAATAATACCCTCCTCTTAAAGTGAATTTATCCGTAGCTACGTACTGCAAACCAAAACGATACGTTGAGGCATTTTTATAATTTCTGGCATTCTTAGAATCTGGAACATTTTCATCAGCGAAATCTATATCCAATGATTCGTATATATTCCAGAATGCTCGATTGAAATCGAATGCAAATAACCATTTTTGGTAGAATTTGTATGACAATCCAACGGTCATTTCCGCAGGTAGTGGTAAATCGGCATCAAAAGTTGTCTCATTTGGAAAAGGAGTAAGTGGAGAATTAGGAACATTCTCGAAGGTTGCGTCACCTCCTCTGGCTTCCATAATAATTTTTGAACGATATGTGGCTCCAACTCTTAATTTATCCGTTGGGGAGAACATGGCACTAGCAATCCACCCGGTTGCATTTACACCAGATGCATCAAGTGTAACTTCAGATCGATTACCATCCAAATCTGATAGTGTTCTATTAAGGTTTCTATTAAATCCAACCGATCCAATAACAAATATTGGCCCTCCAGCAAAACTAAAGACTTCATTTATCTTGATAGATGCTGTTGGTTGAATATAAATAGCTTTTAAATCTATATTGTTTACTAAGTGAGATCCGGCCCAATCGTCTTCATAAGCCACTTCACTTCCAAACGGAGAATAAACACCAAGACTCAAGGCTAACCAATCTGTTGCCTTATATGAAGCATATAAATAAAATGGAGTTCCAGTTGGATTGTCAGTCGTGGCGACTGCGCCAGTTGCCTCATTTTGATATGCAACACTAGCAAAAACACCACTCACCCCTGCTGAAATACTTAATTTGTTTTCTAGATAAACTAATCCAGCAGGATTAAAAAAAACGAGTTCACTGTTATTAACAACAGCAACTCCTGTATGACCCATGGCTAGAGCCTTGTTCCCTTGGAGGCTTACTCGATATCCTCCGGCGTACATAACTGCACTGGCGAGGATAAACACAGCGAGAAATACTACTTTCTTCATAATTATTTGAGTTAAGTTAAAATTCAACTATTTATTTTTCTCCATTCAATATAGAAAAAATAATTTATTATGCATACATAGTAAATTATATGCAATGTTATAAAAAATTCACAACAAAATGAGCAAATTCAACAGGATTTTCTGAGTGTAACCAATGACCAGCATTTGCGATATCATAAACTTTAGCCTTAGGAAAATGTATTTTTATCAAAATCTCATCTGTCTTAAGTATATATTCAGATTTATCTCCCCTTAAAAACAAAGTGTCTTTCCCAAAATATGAACCTGCCGGAAGCGCCTTGCCCACCTCCTCAATCTTACGTATTAATACATCAAGATTGAAGCGCCAGCCCAACTCCTCTTTATTTTTCCAATAAAGATTTTTCAACAAAAATTGACGGATTCCTATGTCCTTTATATATTCTGAAAGAAACTCATCTGCCTGAATTCTTGTTTTTAATTTGGTAAAATCCAGAAGATATAAAGCCTCCAATAGTGCCTGATGATGCTCAGGATAAGCTTTAGGACCAATATCTGCAACAATTAATTTTGCAACTTTATTGGGATAAGTTACCGCAAACAACATGGCCGTTTTCCCCCCCATAGAATGCCCTAATAAAATAAAATTTTCAAGCTCATAATGTTCACAATACACTTTTAAGTCCTCTACTAGCAATTCATAGCTAAACTCTTCATTATGAAAACTGCGCCCATGATTGCGTTGATCCACTAAATGAACCTCGTATCCATTCTCAGCAAAATTGTTCCCAAGAGATTTCCAATTATCTCCCGACCCCAAAAACCCATGCAGTATAACAAAAGGGACTCCTTTTCCAATAATATGAGAGTGTAATATCATTTTAAGATAGCTTCACTATATATTCTTTTATAACTGTTTTTAATCCAAGATATAGGGATTCTGAAACTAATGCATGCCCAATTGATACTTCCAACAACCCAGGAATACAATCTTTGAAATATTTAATATTTTCTAAGGATAAATCGTGACCAGCATTAATCCCCAGTTTTAAATCGTTCGCAAGAGTCGCACAATTGACATATGGTTCTATAGATTTCAAATTTCCTAAACTATATTGTTCTGCGAATTTTTCAGTATATAGTTCAATACGGTCCGCCCCTGTATTTGCAGCTCCATCTATCATCTTTAATTCTGGATTTACAAAAATAGAGGTCCTAATTCCATTTCTCTTAAATTCAGAGATAATTTCAGTAAGAAATTCTTTATTTTTTATTGTGTCCCAACCGGCATTAGACGTTATTGCATCTACAGCATCAGGAACTAAGGTAACCTGAGTAGGTTTTATTTCTAACACCATTTTTAGAAATTTGTCTTGCGGATTTCCCTCAATATTATACTCTGTAGTAATAATTGATTTTAAATCATATGCATCCTGATTTCTTATATGTCTCTCATCTGGTCTTGGATGAATTGTCACACCTTGTGCGCCAAATTTTTGCACTGCAGCAGCAAACTCCAATAAATTAGGGGTATTACCTCCCCTAGCATTCCGAAGTGTCGCAATTTTATTAATATTCACACTTAATTTCGTCATTTATCATCTTTAAAATGACAAAAATACAAAGCTTCGACTCGGTTTTGAATGTTTATTTTAAGTAATTTGCATAAAATTAAGATTTTGGATACACAAAAATTAATAATCAATGACATCAAGGCTTTGGATATTTCCTCGGAAATTAAAAAAGTACAAAGTGTGTTTAATCGGCTTCCATATACACATGTTCCCGTAAAGAAAAAAGACAATTATATTGGTTGTATTTCTGAAACAGATGCATATTGTTTTGAAAGCTCAAAACATATAAATGATTTTCAATATATTTTAGAACCTTTTTTTGTTCGTGAAAATACTAATTGGCTTGATATCCTTGAAGCCTTTGCTTTAAATCACAGCAACATTATGCCAGTGCTTGGAAACGATAATAAATATCTTGGATATTATGAACTCGGAGACATTATGAATCTTTTTAACAACACTCCTTTTCTTAATGAAGCGGGTGGGATTATTGTTGTTGAAAAGGGGATTCGAGATTATTCTTTTAGTGAAATATGCCAGATTGTTGAATCCAATGATGCCAAGGTATTGGGAATATTTATCTCAAAAATAGAGAACGACATCTTACAAGCTACCATTAAAATTGGTCATACAGGGATGAACTCAATCGTTCAAACATTTAGAAGATATAATTATAATGTTATATCAAACCATGAGGAAGATAAGTTTATTGATGACTTAAAGGATCGCTCAAAATATTTAGATAAATACCTGAACATTTAGACTATGAAAATAGGAATATACGGGCAATTTTATCATGAAAAATCTGAAACCTACATTCAACTTATTTTAGATGCTCTTCAGAATAAAAAAGTTGAAATTGTAATTGAAGAAAACTTTCTCAATATCATTAACCTGCATCGAGATATAACAAAAAATTATTCCGAATTTTCCACTTTTACAACCCTCGATTCTTCCTATGATCTTTTTTTCAGTATTGGGGGTGACGGTACCATTCTAAAATCCGTCACTTATGTCGGAAAACTTGGCATTCCCATTGTTGGGATTAATACAGGTAGGCTAGGGTTCCTGGCAACCATCCAGAAAGAAAATATAACGGAGTGTATCAATCAAATTCTAAATAATGAGTTCGTTATTTCTGAAAGAAGTTTATTAAGCATTGAAACACAACCGTTAAACAGCGAATTTAATTCCTTTAATTTTGCTTTGAATGAAATCGTTGTTAACCGCAAGAATACAACGTCGATGATACGAGTAGAAACTATGGTAAATGACAAATACCTTATTACTTATTGGTCAGACGGTTTAATTATAGCAACTCCTACTGGTTCTACTGGTTATTCACTTAGTTGTGGTGGTCCTATTGTAAGCCCTAGTACAAATAGTATTGTTTTAACTCCTATTGCTCCTCATAATTTAAATGCAAGGCCCTTAGTTATTCCAGATAATAGCTCAATTACTCTCAAGGTAAGTGGCCGGGAAAAAGAGTATTTAGTTTCTATGGATTCACGTATAGCTACAATGGAAAATAATACTACTTTAATTATAAAAAAGGCTCCTTTTACAATTAAACTTGTGCAATTAGTAAATGACAGCTTTATAAAAACACTTCGAGAAAAACTGCTGTGGGGGGAAGACAAAAGAAATTGAACAATAAATCAACTTAAAATTTGTTAATCAACAGAGACATTCGGTCTTAACATATTGATAAGCCAAGTTTATTATTATATTTGCAAACTTTTAAGGCATATGAAGTATTTCACTAGCGTTTTATTAATCGTAATCACTTCTTTTCTAGCGCATTCTCAAACCTACGAAATTGGTGCAATGGTTGGTGGAACTAATTTTATTGGTGACGTTGGTAATACAACTTACATTGCCCCAAATTCCGTCGGAGCTGGTGCAATAATTAAATGGAACCGAAGTCTTAGACATGCATTTAGAGCTTCTATTTTGTTTTCTAACTTGAAGGGAGACGATGCTAAATCTCATGAAAGTAGAAGAAATGAGCGCGGATATACCTTCGAAAATAATATAACTGAATTCGCTCTCGGCCTAGAATATAACTTTTGGGAATATGATATACATAGCGGCAAGAATGTATCAACACCTTATTTGTTTACGGGATTATCATATGTTCTTTATAGCGCATCTCTCATTAGACCAACCGATAAGGTTTTCGTCAATTATGATAAAGCAGGAGCTGTTGCAATTCCAATGATAATAGGTTACAAATTTAAATTTGGTGTTAATTTCGCAGTTGCCATAGAAATGGGGGCTAGATACACTTTTACAGATGATATTGACGGAAGTGATCCAGTAAAAGATTTAGCAGATTCAGAATATTTAAAATTTGGAAATGTTGACAATAATGATTGGTATATTTTTACTGGCGTAAACTTAAGTTATACATTTGGCAGGAAACCTTGCTATTGTAATTTTTAAATAAAAATGGACCTACATGATCAAATAGATATAAATAAACTCCCTAGTCATATTGCCATTATAATGGACGGCAATGGCAGATGGGCCAAACAGAGAGGTTTATTACGAAATGTTGGACATGAAAAGGGAACAAAGTCGGTAAGAGAAGTTGTTGAAACCTGCGCCGAAATGAATATTAATTTTTTGACTTTATATGCTTTTTCAACTGAAAATTGGAATCGACCAAAACTCGAAGTAGAATTACTAATGAGGCTTTTGGTATCCTCATTAAGAAAAGAAATAAAAACACTTCAAGACAATGACATAAAGCTAAATGCTATAGGCAATCTTGAGCTATTGCCTAAAAAAGTCAACCGAGAGCTCATGGACGTTATATCTGCTACTAAGAACAACACTCGAATGACTTTGACTCTGGCTTTAAGCTATGGTTCACGTGAAGAAATAATAAAAACAGTTAAAGAGATTAGCCTTAAAGTTAAAAATAACCTAATTTCGCGCGATGATATTGATGAATCAGTTATAAATAATCATCTTTACACGCAAAATTTGCCGGATGTAGATTTGTTAATACGTACCAGCGGCGAACAACGTATTAGTAATTTTTTACTTTGGCAATTAGCATATGCCGAGTTGTATTTTACTGAAATACTTTGGCCGGATTTTACAAAGACCCATCTTTTTGAGGCAATATTAAATTATCAAAACAGAGAAAGAAGATTTGGAAAGACCAGTGAGCAACTTAAACAATAGTCTACTATTGCATACATATCATAAATTTTATTGTATTTTTCTTTTTACAATAGTTTTCGTTTTTAATCTTACTGCCCAGCAAAAAGAATTAGATACTGGAAAAAAATATTCCATTAACAAAATTACTGTGTCAGGTTCCCAAAATTTCAACGAACAAACAGTAATTGCTTTTACTGGCCTCAAAAAAGGTGATAGAATATACATTCCCGGTGAAAAACTAAGTGCTGTAACAAAAAAATTATGGGAGCAAGGTCTTTTTAGTGATATTGCTTTCTATGTTACAAATATAAATGGTGATGAAGCGGATCTAGAATTATACGTTGTAGAACTTCCTAGATTAAATGCAGTATCGATAGAAGGAATTCGTAAAGGGAAACAAAAAGAAATTCTGAAAGACAACGCCCTAACTTCAGGTGTTAAAATTACAAAAAACCTCATTACTACAACAAAAAACTATATCACTAATAAATATAAAGATGACGGTTTTTTTAACGCTCAAGTTGTCATTAGCACAACTTCTGAAGTAGACTCAACGGGATTTGAAGTTGCTAAAAACATGAAAATTAGCATTGACAAGGGTAAACGAGTCAAGGTTTCACCAATAGAAATTAATGGAAATTCACAACTTTCAGATGCTAAAGTTCGTGGCGCAATGAAGAATGTAAAACGAAGAAATATATTTCGTTTTTGGAAACGATCTAAGTATTCTGAAAGTGGTTTTGAAGAGGACAAGGCTAAAATTATTGCGAAATATAAGGCAAATGGATTTAGGGATGCTAGAATTACGAGTGATACCTTAGCTATAAAAAACAAAAAGACTATAGCGTTAAAATTGAGTGTTGAAGAAGGTAAAAAATACTATATTGGGGATATCCGCTTTATAGGTAACAGTGTTTACACTGATACGCAGCTAAGACAAATTTTAGGCCTTAGTAAAGGCGAGACTTATAATGGTGTTCTATTACAGGAAAGGATTGCAGACAATTCCGATCCAGAAGCCAACGACCTAACAAATCTTTATCAGAATAATGGATATCTTTTTTCGCAAATAAACCCTGTAGAGGTTGCTGTTAAAGATGACGTTATAGATTTTGAAATTAGAATAAAAGAAGGCAAACTGGCATATTTTGATCACGTGACCGTTGTAGGTAATGACAAAACGAACGATCATGTAATTTATCGTGAGTTACGTACCCGTCCTGGCCAAAAATATAGTAAGCGTAACGTAGTAAGAACTATAAGAGAATTAGGTCAATTAGGCTTTTTTGATCCAGAACAATTATCTCCTAATTTTAAAAACGTCGACGCTAATAATGGGACTCTTGACATGGAATATTCTGTTGTGGAAAAAGGTTCCAGCCAAATAGAATTACAAGGAGGATATGGCGGTGGCGGTTTCGTAGGAACATTAGGATTGTCATTTAATAATTTCTCTCTGCGAAATATTTTCAAAACAGAAGCGTATCACCCATTACCAATGGGGGACGGTCAAAAATTAGCAATTAGAGCACAGGCTAGTTCATATTATCAGACCTACAGCTTGTCCTTAACTGAGCCTTGGTTGGGAGGTAAAAAGCCGATTCAATTGAGCACATCTTTTTCGCATACCATTCAATATCAATATAATTATGCTTCAAGAGATGTTGATAAAAATCAACGTTTCTTAATAACCGGTGGGTCTTTAGGAATAGCTAAACGACTTCAATGGCCAGATGACTTTTTTACCTTTTCACAGGCAGTTAGCTTTCAACATTACAACTTACAAAATTACAATACCCAATTATTTACATTTGGAGATGGATATTCAAATAACTTGGCCTATACATTTGGAATAAGCAGAAACAACACAGCTACTAACCCTATTTACCCAATTTCCGGATCCGAATTTAGCTTAACCGCCAAATTAACTGTACCTTATTCTGCTTTTAATGGCGTAGATTATAATGCTTTGATAAACGAAAGAGCGATATTAGAAGAAGTATTGCCAAGTGATCCTTCTTATGTAGACTCAAGAAATAGAATTTCAGATATTGACCAACAACGATTTAATTGGTTAGAATATTATAAGATTAAATTTAAAGGTACTTGGTATACAAGAATTATTGATAAATTAGTGCTTCGAACTAACACCGAGTTTGGATTTTTAGGGGCATATAACAATGATAGGGGGGTTCCGCCATTTGAGAGATTTTTTGTTGGAGGTGATGGATTGGGATCATATAGCCTTGATGGTCGAGAAGTAATTCAATTAAGAGGATATCCTAATCAATCATTATCGTCTCAAGATGGAGATAACATTTATAATAAATATTCGTTAGAATTGAGGTATCCAATAACGTTAAAGCAAATGGCGTCTATTTACGTACTTATTTTTGGAGAGGGAGGAGCGTCCTATGATGGATTTAGAAATTATAATCCGTTTAGTGTGGCAAGATCGGCTGGAGCGGGATTACGTATATTTATGCCGGCATTTGGATTATTAGGAATCGACTTTGGATATGGATTTGATCCTGTTCTTGGCGGAATAGAAAAAAATGGGTGGGAAACCCATTTTATAATTGGACAACAATTTTAATTTGGCATGATATTTTCTTAAACACAACCAACAATTATGAAAACTAAAAAGTTACTTTTTTTCGCACTTGCCGTTTTTTGCTTTACGTTAGTTGCAAAGGCACAAAGAGGAGTCCGTATTGGATACATAGATATGGAATATATTTTAGAAAGCGTTCCGGAATACAAGGAGGCTTCCACACAGTTGGAAGGAAAAGTACAGCGTTGGAAAAATGATATTGAAAAAAAGCAGAAAGAAATTGATCTAATGAAGCTTAATTTAAGCAATGAAAGAGTTCTCTTAACAAAAGAATTAATTGAAGAGCGTGAGGAAGAAATAAAACTGTTAGAAGATGAAATGCTACAATACCAACAAAACAGATTTGGCCCTAATGGTGACTTAATGATTCAAAGAAGACAATTAGTACAGCCTATACAAGATCAGGTTTTTAATATTGTTCAGGAAGTTGCTGAAGCAAAAAAATACGACTTCATCTTCGATAAGTCCGCAGATGTTGTAATGCTATTTGCTGCAAAAAGAAACGACATAAGTGATTTGGTATTAAGAAGCATTAATAGAGCCGCAAAAAGAACTGAAGCTACATCTAAAAAAGAAGAAAAGGAAATTGAAAAGGCAGATGATCTTAGTTTAGAAGAAACTGGGGCTATAACCGAAAGAGAGGAAGCTGTTGAAGCAAAGAAAGACGAGCGCGAAAAAATTATGGCGGAACGACAAAAAGACCGAGATTCAATCCGTGCTGCTAAAAAAGCAGAGTTTGATGCAAGAAGACAACGATTATTAGATGAAAGACAACGAAAAAAAGATTCAACCCTAGAAGCTCGGGGGCAAACCATTCCTCCTGTTAATGGAGAAGGTGGTGACGGAGGTGAAAACGATAAATAAACAATTAACCCATTATAAACTAAACACCTAATTATTAAATACAATTACAATGAAAAAAATTAAATCCCTGTTAGTAGCAGTAGTACTTTTGGTAGGAGCTACAAGTTTTATTAATGCTCAATCAAGTATGGCTCACATAGATACTCAAGCACTTATGGAATCTATGCCAGAAATGAAGGCCGCTCAAGGTCAACTTGAAAAACTTCAAAAAACATATGATACTGAAATCAAAGCTATGGCAAAAGAATTTGAGGCCAAAGTACAACAATATGGTAATGAAGAGGGTACTAAGACACAAGAGGAGAATGCAAAACGTGTAGAAGAGGTTCAAGGTATGGAGCGAAATATTACCGCATACAGACAACAAGCTTTGGAAGATCTTAGAAAAAAAGAATTGGATGTTTACCAGCCAATTTTAGACAAAGCCCGAGCAGCTATTCAAAAAGTGGCAAGAGCACAAGGAATAAATTATGTGATGGATTCTACTACGGGAAGTGGTTTATTGCTTGCTGATGGAAAAGATTTATTAGCAGACGTTAAAAAAGAATTAGGAATTTAATTTTTTAAAAAACTAAATTTTAAAAACTGCTTGCCATTTTGGTAAGCAGTTTTTGTTTTAGTAAAACTAAGATTTGCTATTTTTACAATAATGAAGAACGAAGCAGCGATAGGTATTTTTGATTCCGGCGTAGGAGGAACTTCTATTTGGCAAGAGATAAATAGATTATTGCCACTAGAAAACACCGTATATTTAGCCGACAGTAAAAATGCCCCCTATGGTTATAAAACAAAAGAAGAAATCATTGCGCTGAGCATAAAAAATGTAAAAATTCTTATTGAAATTGGATGTAAGATTATTATAGTGGCATGTAATACCGCCACTACAAATGCAATTTCAGTTTTACGATCAACCTTTGACATCCCAATAATCGGCATAGAACCAGCAGTAAAACCTGCTGCCTTGAGAACAACTACAAAAAGTATTGGCATCTTGGCCACTAAAGGAACTTTAAGTAGCATTTTATTTTCTAAAACATCTGCTAAATTCACTAAAGATATTTCGACTATAGAAATAGTTGGAGAAGGGCTTGTTCAACTAATTGAAATGGGCAAAATTGAAAGTCAAGAGATGACAAATTTACTTAAAAAATATACGGATCAAATGATTGCTGCAAATATTGATTATCTAGTATTGGGATGCAGTCATTATCCTTATCTAACTCCTCAACTCGAAAAAATCCTACCCGCTCATATTAAAATTTTAGATTCTGGAGAAGCAGTTGCCAAACAAACACGAGCAGTTTTAGAATCTTTTAATTTACTCCGAGTTGAAAAATCAAAACCGTCACTTCAATTTTACTCTAATGCCGAAATTGGCACTTTACAATTTCTACTTAATAAATATTCTAACGATATAAGTATCGAAAAAAGAGATTTTTAAAAATTTTATTCTTTGAACCAGCTTGAATATTGAACATAATTATCAGCAATTCTATTGATTTCATCTCTTATCAGTTCTTCATTAACAACATTTACTTTTTTGGCAGGAATTCCCGCAAATACACTTCCTGATTCAACTAGAGTCCTTTTCGTTACAACAGCCCCAGCTGCAATTATTGAATTACTTTCAATTATGCAATCATCCATTATTATACTGCCCATTCCAATTAAAACATTATCGTGGATAGTACAACCATGAACAATTGCATTATGACCTATAGACACATTATTCCCTATATTCGTAGGAGAAGTTTTATAAGTTGCATGAATCACGGCACCATCTTGAACATTTACTCTATTCCCTAATTTAATATAGTGAACATCACCTCTAATAACCGCATTAAACCAAATACTGCATTCACTTCCCATTTCAACATCTCCAATAATGGTTGCATTTTCGGCGATATAACAATCTTTCGGAATTTGAGGCGATATACCTTTAACAGATTTAATTATCATATGAAGTTGATTAAAGTCAATTTATTTTAGAAAATGTCACCTTATTTAGTGATGAAACAACAGAAAAACTGCAATGAAGGTGAAAAAGGTGAACTGCTATAAATTCAAAACCAACCCCTTAAATACGAAGAAAATCGTAATCCTAAATTAAATATGAATATTTCAATATTTATTATTGTAATTGGAGCTCTTCAATTAATATTTAGGTGTCAATCTACCATTATTTCGCATATCTTGCTGCCAGAAGCTAGGCTTTCCATTTAGGATATTATATCCTAACGTAATTTGATGGAAGCCACCGCTTCCAAATTTTACATTTCCCGTTTGGTAAGAATATGTATAGGCAAACATAAAATTCTTAAAATTAATACCTAAAACCGGGGTTATATATTGCAATTTCTGATTTTTTACTTCAGTTCCATCCAAATATTCTGAACCATCAAAGCTTCTGCGATAAGAAATTCCACCCCAAAGTCTACCAAAATCAACTTGACGATAAACTTTCATATTTATATCAATAGACGATTCTCCTGTCCTTTCATAAATCTGAAGTAGAAATGAAGGTTCATAACTCCAAGGAGTATTTGTATCAACTCCATAGGCCGCAGCGAATAAATAACGCCGTTGATTATTAGACTCGAATTTTTCTGAATAAATACTTCTATTCTGAAAAATTAAATTTTTCACAGTAAAGTGACCAATAAAATTCATGAAAGTATATGACATTCCTGCATCAATATTAAAATAAGAAGTACTTTGAACAATTCCAGCAATAATTGGATCAAAATCTGTTAAATCAAACTCAGTTTCATCAAGTTTTGATTGGATAAATCCAACTCGTAATCCAAAACTAATTTGATTTAGATCGGACCTACTTCTTGAAAGTAAAAGATGATGCGCATACCCCAAATAACCCCCCGTCTGTGAATGGTATCCATTTCGATCTGTAAAAAAGACTACTCCAATACCTGATTGGTCACTTAAACTTGTATTATAGCTCAATGTACCAACATTTGGTGCTTCATCTTGATCAAACCATTGTTTACGATTTGTAAATCGAATCTGATTGCTGCCAGACGCACCAGCCATTGAAGGATGCAACAAATACAAATTGTCTGTAAAATAATCAGAATATATTGGAACCCCATCTTGAGAAAAGGTTACCTGAGTAAAGAATAAAAGTAGGATAAAATAGATTTTCTTAAACTTCATAATAGTATAGCTATCGTTTTAGGGTAAAATGACCTTTAAATTCCTTTTGAATACCCTCATCAGCGTATTCAACTCGGAACAATAATCACTCAATTGAGAGGGATTACCGTTGTATGCACCATTACACCCTAGCCAAGGGGGCTGATTTATTTCAACAATTATTTGAACCTGTCAAATATATAAATTTTTGACGTAGGGTCGAAGACTTCGATCCCAATTATATTCCATCTATCATGAAATCTATCTTCATTAGTTTCTTATGAAGCCAAATATATTGAATACATTGATTTTCTTTTTATATTTTTGTAAAAATTTATATAAATGCCACAAATAAATATAACTATTCAACCCACCTCTAACGAAAATATTGTAAAATTTGTTGCAGACTCTTTTTTGACGCAGGCACAAAGCTATGAATTCAATAACATTGATGAGGCTAAATCGAGCCCAATAGCCCAAGAATTATTCTATCTACCCTTCGTAAAAACAGTATATATCTCTCAAAATTTTATTGCGCTAGAAAAATACGATATCGTTGATTGGCATGATGTTCAAGACGAAGTTGCTTCTTCAATATCGAGCTTTATCTCTAGTGGGAAAAAAATTATAGAAGAAAGCTTGTCAGTGAAAAAGGTTCCTGTTACCATATATGCTGAAAGCACTCCTAATCCATCAGTTATGAAATTCGTTGCGAATAAGCCGTTAGCTGTTGGTACTTATGAATTTAAGAATATTGACGAAGCCATTGAGGCACCATTGGTAACATCATTATTTTCGTTTCCTTTTGTTAAGGAAGTATTTATTAGCGCTAACTATATTTCTGTTATGAAATATAATATTGTTGAATGGCAAGAAATCTCTCAAGAGATTAGAGAATTTATACGATCTTATATTGAAAGTGGAAAACCTATTCTAAACAATTCTATCCTTTTAAAGAAAAAAGAAGTTAGTCCAACTAAAATTGAATCTAAAAATCTTAACAATGCGGGGAATTCTGAAATTGAGCAAGAAATTATTGCAATTCTAGATGAATATATCAAACCGGCTGTAGCCAGTGATGGAGGACACATAGCATTTGATTCTTTTGACGAAAAGACAAAAACCGTTCGTGTCATATTACAAGGAGCGTGCAGTGGTTGCCCTTCTTCAACAATTACTCTAAAAAATGGAATAGAAGCAATGCTACGCGAAATGTTAAACGGGAAAGTAAATTCTGTCGAAGCCATTAATGGCTGATTTTTTGAAGAAAATCAAAAAGCAATTTTAAAATATTTATCAACTCAAATTATGCCCTTTTGATTCTTCAAAGGCTTATTTTTGATTATGAAATATTACTTATGACTAAAATTATTTATCCTATTATTTTAAGTTTTTTGTTCCTATCCTGTAATTCATCAAAAAATGAAACTTTGAATATTCATTCTTTTACCAACGATCTAATTAATGAGACCAGTCCCTATCTATTACAACATGCTCATAATCCCGTGAATTGGAATGGCTGGAATAATAGCGCATTACAAAAGGCAAAAACTGAAAACAAACTAATGATCGTTAGTATTGGTTATTCTGCTTGTCATTGGTGTCATGTTATGGAGCGTGAAAGTTTTGAAGATTCGATCGTTGCCTCTGTAATGAACCAAAACTTCATTTCTGTTAAAGTAGACCGCGAAGAACGCCCTGATGTCGATCAAATCTACATCAATGCAGTGCAATTAATGACAGGAAGTGCAGGATGGCCACTAAACGTTATTACTCTTCCCGACGGACGTCCTGTTTGGGGAGGAACGTATTTAAGCAAAAATGCTTGGATAAATGCATTAACGATGATACAGGAAATTTATGAGAAAGAACCTCAAAAACTAGTTGACTATGCAACTAAGTTAGAAGAAGGAATAAAAGGTATGGATCTCATTTCTTTAAACACAAATGACCTTGATTTTTCCGAATATCCCTCTAGTACTTTGGTTAAAACCTGGGCGAAGGATTTTGACAAGACCTTTGGTGGTTATAAAAGTGCTCCAAAATTCATGATGCCAAATAATTACCAGTTCTTATTGCGTTATGCCGTACAAAACAATGATTCAAATGTCTTAGATCAGGTAATACTCACACTTGATAAAATGGCTTATGGTGGTATTTATGATCATATTGGCGGAGGCTTTTCACGCTATAGTACAGATCTTCGTTGGCATATACCTCATTTTGAAAAAATGCTATATGATAATGCCCAATTAGTGAGTTTATATAGCAATGCATATTTGGTCACCAAAAATCCCTTGTATAAAGAAGTAGTAATGGAAACTTTAGATTTTATTGCTAGGGAAATGACCAACGAGGACGGAGCATTTTATTCTTCCTTCGATGCGGACAGCAAAACTAAAAATGGTGAACTTGAAGAAGGTGCGTTCTATGTTTTTACTAAAGATGAATTACAACAACTTCTTCTATCTGATTTTGAGCTATTTAAAACTTATTATAATATTAACAACTCTGGAAAATGGGAAGATAGTGGAAACTATGTGCTTATTAGGGGTAAAAGTGATGCCGAAATTATTATGGAATTTTCCATAAACAATGATGAACTACAACAAAAAAAGAGTGCTTGGAAAAAACTATTGCTCGACTATAGAAACAACCGTTCAAGACCACGCCTTGATGATAAAACTCTTACTTCTTGGAACGCATTGATGTTAAAAGGATATGTAGATGCTTATAAAGCATTTCAGAAAAAAGAATATCTGGATGTTGCCTTAAAAAGCGCAAAGTTTATAGAAGAACATCAACATCAAAAAAATGGTGCATTATTTCACAGTTATAAAGATGGAAAAAGCACAATTAATGGTTACCTTGAGGACTATGCGTCGGTAATCGATAGTTATATTGCACTTTATGAAGTAACGATGGACATACAGTGGATTGAAAAGGCAAAAGAACTGGCAGACTATACTTTTATCAACTTTTTTGACATCGAAAAGCATATGTTTTATTTTACTTCTAAGGAAGATGCAGCCTTGGTAACGAGAAATTTTGAATATCGAGATAACGTGATTCCATCTTCTAATTCAATTATGGCCAAAAACCTATTTACGCTTTCTCATTATTATGATGACAATAAATTTTCGGTAACGGCACATCAAATGCTTAAAAATATTGAGCCAGAAATCAATCAATTTCCAAGTGGATTTTCGAATTGGTTAGACTTATTGGTAAACTATCAGTCTAACTATTTTGAAGTCGTGATTTTAGGTGCAGATGCTGCAAAATTAGGCAGTGAAATAAATCAACAATATATCCCTAACAAGTTGATCGCAGGAAGTATAAAAGCTGAAACTGGCCCTCTTTTTGAAGGACGATATGTTCCGGATGAAACTTTAATCTATATATGTGTAAACAATACATGTAAACTTCCTATGAAGGAAACATCAAAAGCAATTAAATCTTTAAAAGGGTTAAAAGATTAAAGATTAATGTTTGATAAAAATTATTTATCTAGACTAGTTGTAAATTAAAAATCATGAAAAAGAATCTATTATTACCGTTATTGTGTCTTTCGTGCTTTCAAGTATTTTCACAGGCAAACAACGCCGCTTATGATTTGAATACGCGACAAATAGATATTGAACAAAAGAGAGCAGCCTTTGGGCTAACCGAAGAAGAATTTAATAATGTGGATGGATCTCCTTATGCTAATGAAAACTTTATGCCTGGTAGTATTTATCAAGGAAATGAACTAGTTTACACAAATATTTTACTTAGATATAATATTTTTTCAGATGAAATTGAAATTAAAAAGGCTGCTAATATTTCTGAAGAGTCCTATGAAGCACTTATAAAGAATACTGATACTTTCGTCAAAATATTGAATAGTATATACGTCTTTATTCCATTTGAAGGCTCTATAGAAAATGGCAATTATTTTAGTATTGTTTCAGAAGAAAGTAATTTTGATTTGTTCAAAAAAACCAAGGTGAAATATACAGCTCCTTTTTATGCTCGCACCAGTTATGAACGAGATAGATCAGCAACTTTTACTCAAGAAAATACATATTATTTGGTTAGTAAAGATGGCGACTTTTATGAACTGCCCAATAGCAAATCCAAAATGATAAAAGTAATGGCTAAAAAAGAACAAGATATAAAATCTTATTTAAAGAATGCCGATTTGAACTTGAAAGACGAACAAGCCCTTATAAAATTGGTAAAATACTATAATAGTTTACTATAACCCATAAAGCAGAACTAGTTGATTTTGATTAGTTTTGTCCTTATTCAATTGCTTAAGTGCACATATTAAATAAACGTAAATAAATTATGAAAAAATTATCTTTTATTTTACTTGTCATTAGTTATTGGTATGGTTTAAATGCACAAGTTACAACTTTAGCGGCTCAATACAATGCATCTGTTTTTCTAGAGCATGTAGATAGAATCGGATCAAATAATCTCGAATACCTTGATGAAGAGTACGATGGAACACCCTATGGGAATCCAATTTTTTTATTAGGTAAAATCTATGAAAAAAATAAATTAATCGCTTCTAATTATGCCTTGCGGTATAACGCATTTGCTGACGAGATTGAAGTAAAGGAAACGCTATATGCTGAAGATAGTGAGATTAAAGCGTTGACCAAAACTCCTGATTTGTACGTTAAGATTATGAATAATATGTACGTTTATGTGGTACGTAATGAGGTAATAGAATACCCTGGTTACTTTCTAGTGTTACATGTTGGAAATAATTGTAACCTTTATAAAAAAATTGTTAAAAAATACTATCCTGCAAAAAAGGCTAAAACGTCTTTCGAACAGGATGTTCCAGCAAATTTTATCGATAGATCTGTATATTATTTGGTGACAACAGACGGAAAATTCAAAGAATTCGGATCTTCTAAAAGTAAAAAATTAAGCGTTTTTAACGACAAGGAATCTGAAATAAAAAAATATATAAATAAGGCTAATTTGGATATTAATAATGAAGATGACCTACTTAAAATAGTAAAGTATTATGATACCATTATGGTTTCAAAACAATAAAATTCTTTAAATAATAAGGTTCAAAATAAGCTACATCTTCGATGTCGCTTATTTTGAATTTAGATTCAGCCAATTGGGTCATTTCATTAGCCGATGGTAATTTTTCTTTAAGAAAATTGGCATTTCGATGAGTACATATAACTTCAAATTTTTCTGCGCCACTCCCTACAAACCAAACTTTGCCCTTTTCAAGGTACTCAGAAAAAGAATCTTCAGTTAGAATTTCTGCCTTAACATTTCTTATCAGGTTATTCTCGGAAGAAAACACTTCAGCATATACCTCCATTCTGCGTGCGTCTAACATTGGAATAATCAACCCTTCTTTATTCTTTACTTGTAGCGCTAACGATTTTAAGGTCGAAATGGAGATTAAAGGAATTGACAATGCGAACGCTAGTCCTTTAGCCGTTGAAACTCCTATTCTCAGTCCAGTATAAGAACCCGGACCTTTACTTACAGCAATTGCGTCCAATTGGCATTTATCTATCTGAGCTTTTAAAAGAACCTCTTCAATAAAAACATGAAGTCTTTCAGCATGAGAGTATTGCTTAGCATTATCTTCTTTTAAAGCAACAACGCTTCCATTTATCGAAAGCGCTACCGAACAATTAGTTGTTGCCGTCTCTATGCATAGTATAATGGCCATTAATCTTTTTTCTCTATTTCTGAAGATTTAAGTACAACTTTGTCACCATTATTAAGAGTCTTCGTAACTGTATTATAGGGTCCTGTAATTACAACATCGCCTTCAAAGAGACCTGAAGAAATCTCAATATTGCTATCATCTTGTATTCCTGTAGTAACAACCCTAAGTTTCGCGTCCTCCCCATCTTTTACAAAAACACATTCAAATTTTTCAGTGTTAGGTGCATCCTTCACTTTAGATAGACCCTTTTTAGTACTACTGGTATCCGTTTTAATCACAATCGCACTAATTGGAACACCAATTACCTTATTCTTTATATTTGTAATAACATCTACGGTTGCTGTCATTCCTGGGCGAAATGGAGAATATTTCTCCGATTTTCCTTCCGTTAAGTCTCTATAAGAAGATGGAAGAATTCGTACTTTAACCTTAAAATTTGTTACTTGATCTGCAGATAATGCCGTCTCCGCTGAATTAGCTATTTCAGTTACGATCCCCTTAAATTCTCTCTTTAAATAGGCATCCACTTCAACTATAGTTGAATCCCCTACAGCAACTTTAACAATATCATTTTCATTAACATCTACTTCAACCTCCATATTGTTTAGGTTGGCGACACGCACAATTTCAGTCCCAGCCATTTGAGCAGTTCCCACCACTCGTTCCCCTAACTCCACTGATAATTTAGAAATGGTCCCGCTCATCGGAGCATAAATGGAGGTTCTAGAAACATTATCTTGAGATTGTTTTACATTCGCGGCTGCACTTTTAACATTGTAATAAGCCGATTTTACACCGGCCTCGGAACTTTCGTATTCGGTAACCGATTTATCCCATTCCGATTTAGAAATAACCCCTTTCTCAAATAGAGATTTATTCCTTTCATAATTTAGTTTCGCATTCTTTAATCCAGCCTCAGCCTGCGCTAATTGAGCTTGAACAGTTTGTAATCCAGCTTGTGACTGACTCAAAACTGCTTGAACCAAATCCGGATTAATTTTAACTAAAAGATCACCTTTTTCAACCAATTGGCCCTCTTTAACTGGAAGATCAATAATTTCTCCAGATACCTCCGAGGATAATTTCACTTCGACTTCGGGTTGAATTTTACCAGTAGCTGCAACTGTTTCAACAATATCAAGTAATTCAATTTTAGTTATTTCAACTTCTTTATAATTCCCTTTTTTGCCAAACCATCCTGCACTATTTCCATACAATAGAATGGATATTAATAGAATTGTAACAATACTAATCCAAATAAGCGTCTTTTTTTTCATAATTAAAACTTTAATTCGGTCGCAGGAACCCCAAAATACAACTCTAATACTTTAATTTTAAAAATAAAATCAAATTTACTGCGATTCAGTTCTATATTGACATTGTCATATCGAAGTTTCGATTGGCTAAAATCGAATGCATTGGTTAGGCCAACGTCGTATCGATCTTTTGCATATTGGTAAGCCAATTCTTGAGAGGTCACTGCGGCAACTGCAGCATCATAAGCTTTAGCAGCCCCTTGCGCATCTACATAAGCTTGATAAACATTTGATTCTAAATCAAGTTCAGCCTGCTCTAATTTAGTTTCACTTCTTTTAACATTAATTATGTTACGCTTAACATTGTTTCTAACCGAAAAACCATTAAATATTGGTACGCTCAATTGTAATCCATAAGAAATTCCATCATTTGTATATAACTGTTCAATATACGGAGCTGGTGGCCCTTGTAAAAGACTAACATTTGGCACCGTATTCACTACTGTTTGCCCAGTTGATTCAACGACTCCTATAGGCTGAGTTATCGTTGGATTATCCGGATCAACAAAACTAGTGAATCTTTCAAAATCAGACTCTCGAGTATTATAGTTAAAAAAACCACCCAAAGTAGGCAAATATGAACTTTTCGAAATTTCCAAATCTTTTTGAGCTATTTCAACCGCTTTTTCAGCTATTCTTACTTCATATCGACTTTGCTTCGCCGATTCTATAATTTCCTCAACTCCTTTATTCAAGAACTCATTACCAATAATGGTATAATCATCGTCAACAATATCAAAGTTTTCATAATCCTTGATCAATAAGAGTTGTGCCAAACTGATTAAAGAAATTCTTACATCATTTTCAGCTATAGCAATTCTTTGTTTTTCACTAGCATCGGTTGCCTTTATTTCTAATAAATCTCCTCTTGCCAGAACCCCTGCCTCAACCAAGTTATTAGTACGCTCTATTTGTTCAATAGTCACTTCATTTTGAGATTGTATCACTTCTAAATTTGCCTTATTAAACAACACTTGCAAAAAACTATTAGCGACAAATAACGCAATATCATCCTTCATTTTATCCAAGTTGTATTGTGAACTAAGGCTTGAAAGCTTAGAACGCTGCATTGCCCTAAGGTTCCGGAGGCCATTAAAAATATTAACGCCAGCCGTAATATTGTAAGATGAGTTTCTAGAGGTTTGAGTTCGCAACACCCCGGTTGTAACATCTTGAGTTAAACCAGTATTCCAAGAATTGGAAGCAGACGCATTTAATGACGGCAAATAATTCCCAAGAGCATCTTTTCCATCAATATTCGCACTTTCTAGATCTAATTCTGACTGAATTATAGAAATATTATTATCTAATGCATAAGTGACACATTCATGTAGAGTCCATTTCTTATTTTGGGCATGTATGTGAGATCCTATAAAAAGGAAAAACAGTAAAACTATTAACTTCTTCATAATTGGTTGAGTTGCTAAATTTGTCTTGATAAGAACAAATGTGTTACACATAAAAATTAAAAATATAGGATTTATTAATTGTTTTCAAAATTAGGTGTTGCCTTAATTTGATTCCAGACCTTTATTTCATCACCTTTCGATATTCCACTTTTAATTTCAACATTTATACCGTCACTAATACCTAACTCGACATCACGTCTTTCAAATTTTTGCTCACCTATTTGAAGCTCGATATACGGTAATAACGTTTTAGAATCATATTGAATTAAGCCTTCTTTCACTGTTAGAACACTATCTGCTCTTGCAAGAATAATTGAAGCGTTAGCACTCAATCCTGCCCTGATAAATGTTGTGTCTCCTTTTCTAAGGGTCCCCTTTATTTCAAACTGAATCGCCCCATTTTCACTTACCCCTTTTGGCGCGATATAATCTAATATAGCTTCAAACTGCTTGTTTTCAATTGCTCCAACTGTGATTTCCAATGGTAAATTTTCTTTTATTTTTCCTACTTCACTTTCGTCTACTTTTCCTTCAAATATCATACGGTCAACATCCGCTAAAATTGCGATGGTCGTTCCTTCATTGAAATTATTAGATTCAATAACCTGATTTCCTGTTTTTACAGGAACATCTAATACCATACCGGAAACTGTTGCTCGAATTTCGGTATTTGCAGAAGCCCCAAGACCTTTACTTGTACCAGTTTTGACAATGTCATAATTTTGAATCGCCCCACTCAAACCAACTTGTTCTTGCTTATATCGTTGTTCCGCCTGGTCGTAATCCAATTGAGCTTTATCAAATTCATTGGCTGAAATAACGCCTTTTTCAAAAAGCTCTTTTTGCCTACCATATATGCTTTTTTGATTTGCTAAGGCTAATCGTGCTGTTTCCACTTGGGTACGTGTATTATTAATATTATTCTGAGCACTACTTAATGAAGAAACATTAGGTACAACTTTAACTTTTGCTATCAGATCTCCACTCTTAATTATGTCGCCTGCAACCACAAAAATTTCATCAATAATTCCGGATATATTCGGCTTTATTAAAACCTCTTCTTTTGGCACTATACTTCCTGTTGCAACTGTTTTTTTAATGATAGTTTGAATACTTGGCTGCTCAGTTGCATAAACTATTGGATCTTTACTGTTTTTAGAATATAACCAAATCATGGCTACTGTAAAAAATAATACTATGACTATAAGTGTTATGATCGTTCCTTTCTTTTTCATTTTATTTAATTGAATAATTATTATACGATTTTAATCTGTTCTTAATGCATCTACAGGTCTGACTCTAATAGCCGTCTGAGCAGGAATTAGACCCGCTAATAAACCCGAAACAACAAGTATAGTAAGAGCAACTAATACTACTCCGATGTTAACTGAAGGATTTAAAAACATCATATCACTAGTGTCCATGCCAGACATAACATAATTAACTAAAGCAAGTACCCCAGAAGCCAACGCAATTCCTGCCATCCCAGAAACAATAGTTAGAAATATTGCCTCAAGTAATATTTGTGACCGGATGCCCCAAGGAGTTGCTCCTAATGCACGTCTTATTCCAATTTCTTTGGTGCGTTCCTTTACAACTATCAACATAATATTGCTGATTCCAATAATTCCAGAAAGTAACACCAAAATACCAACAAAATAAGCAACGAAATTTAGTGCCGTAAACAACCCATTTATTTTACTGTATTCTTGAAATAAATCAAAGTTGCCCACAGCCCTATCATCTTCTGGATGAATTGAATGTCTGGACTTGATTACATCAAAAACTTGGCTTTTTAAATTAGTAATAGATGAGCCATCTTCTGCAGTAATTGCCATCCATCCTACTCTGTCTCCCATATTAAATGCTTGCGAAAAAGCTGTAAAAGGCACATATATTTCTTTTTGAGCCTCTTCAGGGTCACCGTTATTATTTGACTTCTTTTTATATGTCCCAATTACCATAAAATTAACACCGCTTATTTTAATATAAGTGCCGATAACTTCCTCATTCAAATCATATAGCCCTTTTCTAACTGATTCTCCAATAACCGCAACTTTTCTTTTATCCTTTATATCTGAATAATTGATAAAACGGCCAGAAGTTATATCCATAGGTTGTTGCTCAATGATTTCCGGATAATCGCCATAAACATTAAAAGCCCCTGTTTTTAATCCTCGCACGACATTATTGTTGCCACCAAAGCCTCCGAGTTGATTTCTGGGTGAAACATATCTAAGATTCGGAACAGTGCGCTTTATTGCATCTACATCATCCGTCTTAAAATTATATCTTCTACCTTTTGGAAGACCTTTATATGGTTTAGAAGCAGTTTGCGTCCACATGAACATAGAGTTAGTGGCCATATTTGCAAACCCTTGTTTTACTCCATTTTCTAGTCCATTCCCAGCTGCCAATAAAATTACCAAAATAAAAATTCCCCAAAGAACCCCAAAGGCCGTTAGTAATGTTCTAAACCAATTTGAGCTTAAAGCCTCAAGAATCTCTCCCCAACTATCTTTACTAAATAATCTATTCATCACGAAGAGCGTCTATAGGTTTTATATTTGCGGCTCTATAGGCAGGGAAAAAACCTGCAATTGCCCCAGCAACTATTAAAATAATTACCGTAGTTATTGCAACTGTAAAATTTACTGATGGATTTCGAAGGTAGTCTGTTTCAATTAGAGGGCCGACAAGTTCAAGTAAAAACAAACTAAAAATTAGCCCTAAAAATCCGGCAATAGTAGTTACAAAAATTGACTCATGAAGAATCATACCAATGATTGAAAGAGGTTGAGCGCCAATTGCTTTTCTTATTCCAATTTCTTTAGTTCGTTCTTTTACGATAATAAGCATAATATTACTCACCCCAACAACACCAGCAATTATAGTACATATACCAACTCCCCAGAAAAACCAGCGAATCATACTCATTAAATCGATAAATCGTTTCGCATTTTCCAAAGAATTATTAATTTGAATTGCACTTATGTCGGTTGGAGATACTAAGTGTTTAGTTTTTAAGTCTGATTCTAATTGAGCTGTAAAGGCTTCTGAAGCCGCTAATGCATCTTCGAAATTATCTTGTTTCTGCAATGTAAAACTAAGAAATGCCAATTTTTCCCCTCCATTATATACTCGTTGTGATGTTGACAAAGGAATAAAAATGCGGGTTTCTTCTCGCTCTCCACCCGGATCTGTATAAACACCTACTACTTTAAATTTTACCCCAGAGATTTCGAGATATTCTCCTATAGCTTCTTCTCCTTTAAATAAATCCAGAGATACCCTATTTCCAAGTATGGCTACTTTTGAATAATTATCTAAATCATTTTGATTGATAAATCTTCCTCCTATTAAGGAGGCATTTTCCAAAAATTGATAATCAGATCGAACCCCTTCTATACGATAACTTCCGGTTTCATTTTTATACGTTACCAATCCCCCCCATATACGAAAGGCTCCCGATTTATATTCCAGCTCATCCACATTTTTTAAAGAGGTCAAATCGTAATCTGAGTTTTCCAATTGAATTCTTCTACCAGGATTCAGACCCTTATAACTTTCAGTAGTTACGTTTGCCCAGACATCTATTCTATTAGCCGCATCTTGCTCAAATTCCTTAGCAATTCCATTTTGCATGCCTTGTCCTATAGCAAGTAAAATCACCAAAATAAAAATTCCAGACGCCACGGACAGTCCTGTTAAAAAAGTTCTCAGCTTATTCTTTCGAATAGTTTGAAATATTTCTTGCCATCGTTCAATACTAAACATGAATAAGTTTTTTTACACGAACTTGATCTACTGGAGAATCATGAATTATTATTCCATCCTTTATGTTAACAATTCGCTTGGTCATGTGAGCTATATCATCCTCATGAGTAACGATTAATATCGTTTTTCCTTCATCATTAATATCTTGAATTAATTCCATAACCTCGTAGGAGGTTTGACTATCAAGTGCTCCTGTAGGCTCATCTGCCAATAATACTTTAGGATCACTTGCCAAAGCTCGTGCAATCGCAACTCTTTGTTTCTGACCCCCAGAAAGCTCACTTGGCAAATGAACTGCCCAATCTGCCAATCCAACTTTCTCAAGATAATGCATAGCTTTTTCCGTTCTTAAAGCATGTTTCATTCCCTGGTAATAAAGAGGCATCGCTACATTATCTAATGCAGATTTATAATTAATTAAATTGAAGGATTGAAAAATAAATCCTAAAAATCTATTTCTATAATTTGCAGCTACTTTTTCATTAAGATTTTTGATTAATGTGCCATCTAGAGTATAGCTACCTTCATCCGCTTCGTCCAATATGCCGAGAATATTTAATAATGTAGATTTTCCTGAGCCAGATGAGCCCATAATAGAAACCATTTCTCCTTCGGCGACACTAAAGTTGATCCCTTTCAAAACATGAAGAGAATTGGGCCCCATGTGGTAAGATTTATGCAAGTCTTTTATTTCAATCATACTATCTTTATAATCTTCAAATTACCGAAATTCATTTTTGTAAGTTGTGAAATTCATGTTAAGACTTGCAAATGAAGGCAAATGAAAAAATTTTAGATAAGACTCCTTTTATTGCCAATTGTTACAGCAAATTTTATCAAGAAAACCTTGAAATCAAGAGGGTTTAGTTCTTTTCCGATTTCGATAAATGGCATAACCAATTCCTCCAACAAGCAAATAAGGAAATATCATTAAATATAGTATTCCATTATTTATTCCTTTCGCAACATCTCCGCTTTCCTCACTCTCTAAAACTGCACGACACATAGCACATTGAGCCTCAACAGGAAGAATGAAGAATAGGACAAATACAACCAATATTAGTAGTCTGATTTTCAATATACTAATTTAAAGTTAATAGGTTTTATTCAATTAATAATATACCATAACTAATAATATGGTGATATCATAATATATACAATTACCCCTGTAATTGCGACATACAGCCATAATGGAAAGGTAATTCTTGCTATTTTCTTATGCATAAGAAATTGTCCAGAAATTGCCCTAACATAGGTTATTAATACAAAAGGTATAATAACAATTGATAACAGTATATGGCTTATTAAAATAAAGAAATAGACGTTTCTAATAAAGCCTACACCGCCATAAGGTGTTGAATCTGAAGTCATATGATAAGTTACATATAGTAGTAAGAATACCACAGAAAGAATTATGCAAGTCTTCATTAATTTTTCATGAGCAGCTTTGTTTCCTTTTTTAATTTGAAGTATAGCAATAATTAAAAGTAACGCAGTTAGCCCATTAATAGCTGCATAAATAGGTGGCAGAAAACCGATTCGTTCGACCCCTGGAATTCGAACCGTAAACAACACAGCAACAGCAATTGGTATTATTACCGACAGAATCAAAATCCATGGACTATACTTCGAACGGTTCCCAGAAAATATTTTCAACAATTTCATAATAATTTTTTAATATCTTCAATTAGCATTTTTACGGCTTTATCTTCCAATCCATCATAATATATAATTGGATTATCATTTTCGTCCCTTCTTGATCTTATATTTCCTTCTTGGTCAATCAAAGCAAAGAAACCTGAATGCTCAAAACCGCCATCTACTTCAGGTATTTCACCCACATATAGATTAAAAGTCTCGTTGGCCAACTGAAATATTTCATTTTTA